>JAABUU010000048.1_pt1 | contig 93329 bp, 121 predicted proteins | sample 5559301 | NCBI WGS metagenome assembly JAABUU01 (sample SAMN10711884, study PRJNA513360) | rock metagenome | isolation source: Antarctica rocks | place: Antarctica: Victoria Land, Richard Nunatak white | reverse complement strand
GCGCGGTTTGCTTCGTGCGGGCCATGGCTGCTGTCGGCGGCTCGAGCGTAAGGCGGAGGCGGCGGAGTGAGCTTTGGTGCGTTTGCTGAGCAGCTTCTCTGAAAAGGCAGGCCGCCCTAGAGCAGGAAAAATAAACACTGCAACCCTAGCGGGGGGGCAATTTGAGACATAGCAAACAGACCCGGGTGTTCTGCTACGCGTCCATTGGCTGTAGGCTCTTTGCACCAATCCCTGTTCAGACAGCAAGCGAGCTTGTGAGATTAGAGGCAAGGCAAAGCCTTGCAACAAAGTGTGAGACAGAAGCCAAGCAACAGAACTTGCAGCGAGCCGAAGAACGTAGCCTCCACTTACCTCACAACGCGGTCAAGACAACCAGTGCTAACACCATGTCCGGGCGCGGCAAGGGCGGCAAGGGCCTGGGCAAGGGCGGCGCCAAGCGCCACCGCAAGGTGCTGCGTGACAACATCCAGGGTGCGGCCCTGCTGTTGCACAAGTGTTGGCTTGTGCATGGGCTGTCCACTGTATCTTGGACTGTGAGCTAGTGTGGCTCTCCAGTGTGCTCAACGCACTGCTGCCGAACTTTGCCTGACGTTCGTGCTGCCTGGGCGTGCACAGGTATCACCAAGCCGGCCATCCGCCGCCTCGCGCGCCGCGGCGGTGTGAAGCGCATCAGCGGCCTCATCTATGAGGAGACGCGCGGCGTGCTCAAGGTGTTCCTGGAGAACGTGATCCGCGACGCGGTCACCTACACCGAGCACGCACGCCGCAAGACAGTCACCGCGTTCGACGTCGTGTACGCGCTCAAGCGCCAGGGCCGCACGCTGTACGGCTTTGGCGGCTAAGCTCTGACTGAGCCCTCAAGCAACCAACCATCGGTGTTTCTTAAACACCACTGCGCTGTTGCGAAGCTGTCACTGTTGCCCTTCCTGTCAACACGCACTGGGTCGGCAAGCTCATGCCCTGGACAAAAGGTTCATCTGTTTATAACTGACGCACTTTATAGAGTGTGTCCCAATCATTGCACAGCCCTGTGTTGCCTCCACTGTCCACAAATGGCATCCGCGCTTTGTCTGTTAAAGCAGTGCGAGTTGCGCTGCGCAACAAACTCCTGTTAGGGCTGCGCGACATATCGTGGCAAGGTAGCGCAGCAACTCCTGTCAAAGCAGCACAACAAGTTCATTGCAAGCAGCCTGATGAGTGCTGTCAAGGCAGCCTTACAAGTCCGCCAAAGCAGCCTGATGACTCCTGTCGAGGTGGACTTCTGACAAACTCCGGTCAAAGCTGCCTGCCAACTCGCCTGTAGGCGATGGCTCAGCACTCGAGCCAACGATCTCTGCAGGTATCATGCATGCATGCACTCAGGCGAAGCTGCAGGCCTGCCTGCTTGACATCTACAACCAAAAGTCATCCTGCCGCAAACATCCCAGAGCTTACCATGTGTACGTGTGACATGGACAGTACCATGCTGTCTCATTTGTGATGCTGCACTCTCTCAGTCTGCAGTCCATGGACTTCCGAGCATGAGATTGTCTAGAAGTGGCAGCTGAAGGTACGTGGACACTGAGCGCGCCCTGCAGACATCACCACATGCGCTACACACTCTTTGTACACGCACTGCCGAATCTGCAGCCTCAAACAGTGTTGCACTATGCAGTTGCTGGCGTGTGCACAGACTCTAGCCCTGTGAGGCAACACATTCGGCAGCGCTCGATAATAAGCGCGGCTGCAACGGAGGGTAGAGGCTGAGCGCCGAGCTTGCGGTGGTGTTTAGGAAACACCGGTTGCTGCGTCTTGGCAGGGTGCGCTAAGCGCTTACGCGGACGTGAACTTGGTCACCGCCTTGGTGCCCTCCGACACGGCGTGCTTGGCCAGCTCGCCCGGCAGGATGAGGCGCACAGAGGTCTGGATCTCGCGGCTGGTCACGGTGGGCTTCTTGTTGTAGCGCGCCAGCTGCGCGGTCTCCGTGGCGATCTTCTCAAAGATGTCGTTGATGAAGGAGTTCAGGATTGACATGGCCTTGGAGCTGATGCCGGTGTCCGGGTGCACCTGCCGTGCGGGGCGAGAGCAGGTGTCAGTGAGCAGCTCCGTCTGCTAGGTCCTGGTCAAACCCGCAACAGCTGGTCAAACCGCCAAGGCTGGCACGCGCCATGGCAGGCGCCGGACAGCGGCAGCCAAGATGGCTGTCTCGACGGCAGGACACAGTTCCACTCAACAACCAAGTCTAAGATGGAAAAGCACGGCAGGCTGCTGTTTGCGCCCATGCAGGGCAAGGCGCTCACAGCGTGCTAAGTCTCACTCGGCTCACCTGCTTCAGGACCTTGTAGATGTAGATCTTGTACGTCTCCGCCTTGGCCAGCTTGCGCTTCTTGGCGGCGGCGCTGCTGGTGGACTTGGCCACCTTCTTGGCGGGCTTCTTCTCAGCCTTGGGCGCCATGTTGCAAGCGAAGAGGCTCTGTTACGCGAAGGCTGGAGCAGCGAGCAAAGGTGTCAAAATATGTTTGGCAAAAACCAGCAAAGGTGGGCATCACAAGATCAAGCCAGACCCTGGTCTCGCCCTCGCTGCCAGCCGGCCAATCAAGCGGCCTTTAAAGTCGAAATGTATTTAAGTGGCCGGCCATTGGCCCAGGCCGTGCAAGGTTCCTGCATGTCCTGTGCAGCTGAACTCTCAGCTGACCTTCTTGTCACAAATTTGCGCAGCGATCACGATCAGCCACTTCTCCAGCACTGACCAGCTGCCCCTGCTGTCCTTTGTCCACAACAGGCCAGCAGCCATGTCCGGGCGCGGCAAGGGCAAGACCGCCAAGAAGGCAGTGAGCCGCTCGTCCAAGGCCGGGCTGCAGTTCCCGGTGGGCCGCATTGCGCGCTACCTCAAGAAGGGCAAGGTGAGCGGCCTGGGTACTTGCGGCACGCCTGTATATAGCAAGATTACAGCACCTGTCCTGCACTTGCTGGCCTCCCCTGGGCGCGAAGCTCATACAAACAGAACTTGACCCCAGCTCGTCGTTTGCGCGCAGTACGCCACGCGCGTGGGCGCCGGCGCGCCTGTCTACCTGGCTGCCGTGCTCGAGTACCTGGCCGCTGAGATTCTGGAGTTGGCCGGCAACGCGGCGCGCGACAACAAGAAGACGCGCATAGTGCCGCGCCACATCCAGCTCGCCGTGCGCAACGACGAGGAGCTGTCCAAGCTGCTGTCGGGCGTGACCATCGCGGCCGGTGGCGTGCTGCCCAACATCCACTCCGTGCTCCTGCCCAAGAAGACCTCTAAGGCCGAGAAGGAGTAGGCGCTGCCGTGCCGCGCTTGCTGCTTGCCAGCCAAACAACCAACCGGTGTTTTCTCAACACCACCCGCCTGAGCTGGGAGCTGCTATCAGCATTTCCTGCGCTGGGAGCACCACCACCGTTTACTCCTTAGCATCTACGTGCCTACCTCCAATTTTTCAGCCAATGTCAGACAGCACGCAGCGGCGCCTGGCTCTGCATTTACAACTTTTGTTTGTCTTAAACTAACACCAGAATAAGCGGGCATAGTGGTACAGCAGAACCAGCTGCGGCCTAATACAGACACCTGCCCACAAACCAGTACGCAATATCATTGTAGACACAGGCGAGCTTCACAAGTGGCACCTGTACAAGCCCCCCACCCCATGCCAGTGGTTTTGCATACTGCTGTAAAACAAAAGATGGTGAGCATACTTCAAGCGGAGCGCGCGGTCAGAGGTACCTGTACACTACTGTACACTTTGGGAGCTCAGTGCTGCGGCAGGAGCGCCAGAGGCAGCCGAGTGCGACTGTACAGAGCAGCCCGGGCAGAGCAAACCCAGCAAAGCACAAACCGGTCATCGGGCCTTGAATACGTCTCAGGCTCCGGCGCCGCGAACGGCAGACAGCACGCCGTCACTGCATGTGCTCATCCGCTTTATTCAAGAGCACGCAAGGTGACAGCATACACAGCAAATTCGGCTCAGCAGACTGTGGCGCGCCGCCCACCGCCAAGCGGCACTCTGCAACAGCAGGCATGAGAAGTCGAGGCCGCAGCGGGACCCGCGTCACCAGCCGTCACATGCTTGCTGCCCCACAGCGCTGCGAACTGCCGGCAAGCAGGACTGAAGCTGCAGGCTGCATGGGCGGCAGCGCCCGGACTGCAGCCGGGCAGCGTGCCGCGCTTGCAGACCCGCCTGCAGCGCTGGCAAGCTCAAGCGCCGCAAGCCAGGCAGCCTGCAATGCACACCTGCTTCAGAGGCAAAGTTCTGTCGGTCGCGCAGAGAGGTCAGAGGTGTCCGGCGATGGTGAGTGCGGCCGCGACGCGCGCGGCGCTACGACTTCAGGACCGCCGCGCGCAGCGCGTCGGCCGCGGCCGCGTGCCGCGCGGCGACCGCGGCCGCGTAGCGGTGCAGGCGCGCGCGCTCGTGCGGCGGCAGGTCCAGGCGCGGCTCCGCGGCCAGCCCCGGCGCCTCCGCCGCCAGGAACACCAGCAGCGTGCCGGCCTGCCGCGGCGCACCAAACCGGGACATCCTGTTGCTTCCACGCACTGAAGCACGCCTTCAAGCAGAGTCTGTAGGTGTCCGGCCAGCATAACCAGCTTGGATGAGCCCCCATTCACGTGGAAACCTTGCGAGCTTGGCAGCTGATGGGCCACTGAAGAGCAGCACGCCTGCACGACGACCAGGACGCGCGCACAAGACACGCCGGGCAGGTGCTCGGATTGAAGGGCTCCCCGCCCAAGAGTATTAATGAGCAGCAGCACAGTTTGCGCCATGCGGGGATGCAGCACTGCGCAGCCGCCCGCGCGGCAGGCCGCCGGTGGCACACACAGAGCGCCCGGCCGGGGCCGAGCAGCGCAGGCGGGGCCGGGCGGCGCGGACGGGGCGCGCACGATAACGTAGCTCTTCAGGCAGGCGCTCAGGTTGCCAAGCAGCTCGTCCACCGCGCCGCTGCGCGCCACGTGCAACGCCGCGCGGAAGGCCGCCTGCCACGCATCCGGCAGCGTCGCGCCCGCGCCCGCGCCCGCGCCCGCGCCCGCGCCCGCCGCCGCGGCCGCCGCCGTTGCCGCCGCCTCGGTGCGCACGGCCACGCGCGCCAGCTCCGCCGCCAGCGCCGCTGCGCCGCCTGGCGCGTGCCGGGGCTGAGCAGGGTCGCTGTCAGGGTGCGGCTTGGGATGGGCGCCGCCGCCGGTGGACCCCCGGCCTGCCGCCCCGCCCGCCGCCGCACGCCCTGCCGGGCTTGCTGGGCCCGCCGCCGGCTCCTGCGCGTGCCGCCGCAGGGCAGGCGCTTCCTCAGCAAACGCCTCTGGGCCATCAGCCACCACAGCGGCCATCGCGCCCGCTGCAGCGGCTGTGTCGGCGCGCGCCGAAGTGTCCGCAGCGCCGCTCGACCCGGGCCTCGTGCCTGGGTCCACGGCAGCGGCGGACGCCGCTGCCTGACCGGCCGCGGGCGCGTCGCCGCCCCCGCCGCCCGCCGCGCCGCCCGCGCCGACGCTCTCACGCCCGCCGCCGCCCGCACCGGGCGCCGCGCCGGCCGCGCCCCGTGCGGGTTCTGCCGCCCAGGGCTGCGCTGCGCCCAGCGCCCCGCCCGCCGGTTCCGTCCCAGCAGCCTCCGGGGCGCTGCGGTCCCCCGCAGCGCGCCCCACCAGCCCGGCAGCCTGGTTTGGCGCGTCCGGCGGCCCCGCGGGGTCGACGGCCGACAGAGCCTCAGCCAGGTCCACAGCGCCCGCGTCCGGCGGGCGAGCGCGCGGCGCGACGCCCGCATCATCGCAGGCCGCTCCGGCGGCGGCTGCGCCGGCGCCGCCGGCTTCGGCGGCCTCGCGCTGCTGCGCGAGCTCCAGCGCCGCCTGCAGCACCTGCCGCCCGCCCCCGACGCCGCCAGTCGCCCGCCGATCACGGGCTGGTGTTTGTGCTGCTGCTCGACGCCGACACCGCGGCTGTTGCCATTGCAGGGCAGGAGCTTGTGCAGCGCTCGGCCTGCAGGAGGGAGGGGCGGCGCGGGCAGCCCGGCTGAGCCGCGCGTGCGCTGGCCGACCTGCCTGCCGACCCAGTGAGTCGCTCTGCGCATGCATGACGCTCCCCTGAGCGCGGCGCACGTCCCAGCGCACTTGTTCGGAAGGCCGGGCATGCCCGGGCAGGCAGACGGCCAGCGGCTGGGATGGGCGCGGACAGGGGGCGGGCCTGCAGCGCGAGTAGGCGCAGCGCGACCGCCTCCAGCGGCTCGCCGACCTGGCAGCGGTGGCCCGCCAGGCGGTCGAGCAGCCGCCCCGCGCGCGCCAGCAGGTCCCCCCGCCCCGCCCCCGCAAATGCGCCGACGCTCGCCGCTGCCTGCGCCGCGCGCCGCCGCGCCCATGATAATTTATCGAGCGGCGGCGTAGCTTCAAAGCGTTGCATATGCATGTCGCACGCGTGTTCCTCGTCAAGCAGGACATTGGGTTTTGCACGAGGTGTGCACTTTCGCGGCCATCTGCCTGGCGAGTATGTGCAGCGCGGCGTGCCCCTCTCCGCGGCAAGACCACTGCGGCTGGCGCACCGGGGCGGGCGGCGCAGGCGGCGCCGGCACGCACGGCCCGGTCAGCAGCGGGATCAGCATTGGCGGCGGCGGTGACAGCGCCAGCAGCGCCGGCCGCGCGCCGCGCTCGGGGCTGCGCGCGCCGGCCGGCGCCTGCGTCGGCGGCGGGGGCGCGGGGCCCTGCGCGGGCGCGTCGCGCCCGCCGGCCTGCGCCCGCGGCAGCTGGCCGCGGGAGCCTGCTAGGAGTGCGCCCGCCGAGGGCGTCCCCGGACCAAGCCCCGACGCAGGTGCCGGTTGCGAGCTCGGCGCAGAGCCGCGGCTGCGCGCAGCATGCGCTGCTGTCAAGCGGGCAGGGCGCACTCGGGGCACGGCTGCTCTGAGCACGAGCATGCCAGATGTTCAGACCAGACCATCAGACCGTCTTAGCGTATCAGGCACCACACAAGGCAGCCTCGCGGAACGCGCCACAAGGGCGCGCTGCCCCCGCAAGAGCTACACCGCACAGGCTGCGACAGGCTGCAGCTGCTGCAAGGCGTGCGTCCGCGCTGCGTGGCTCCAGGCACGGGCGGACATCGTGCACCTCGGCCTAGTGCAGGGCCGGGCGGCGACGGGCGCCATGCCTGAGGTGCTGGCCCGAGCTGAAGGGCGAGGGCCCGTCAATCATGACATAGTCCTCCTCCTCGTCCAGCGAGGCCGCGCCCGGGCGCCCAGAGGGCGGCAGCGGCGCCGGCGGCGCCGGCGGCGCCGGCGCCGGGCCTGGCGGGGGCAGGCCGCGCGCGCCACTGCCTGCGCGCGCGGCGGGCGCGTCCGGCGCGGCCTGCACCGAGCTCCCTGCGCACGTCCAGCGCCGGCGCACATTTAATGGGGCACTGGTGCGGGTCAGAAGTAGATGTTTACGGCCGTTGCGTCCATGCGTCCTATGTGAGCTTCATGCAAGCTCGGTGCTAGAGGCGGCCACACCCTCTACCAGCATAGGGCCCGGCGACACCTCCAGCACTTTCACCCTGTCGTCCATCATGAGGCTGCCGGGCCACCGTCCGCGCTAGAATCGCGCACGCCTACGGCGAGGCAACGCACCGAGCTCGCCGGACTGCCAGGCCGCTGACAGGACTGGCGCCGCCGCGGGCCCGCCGTCCTGCAGTGCGGCGCGCGCGTCCGCCGCCGGGCGCGGCGGCGCTGCCGCCGCCGGGCCGTGCGCACCGCGGCCCGCCCCAGAGCGGCTGCCGCCCAGGTGCCCGCCCGCGAGGCCGCCCCGCGGCGCGCCGTTGCCCAGCGCGCGGCTGAGGTCGTCGCCCAGCAACAGCGCCAGGTGCGGCGCGGGCTGCGGCGCAGGCGGCCGCGGCACGCGCGTGTCGTGCGTCCTAGCGGGACGCGCAGCTGCCGGTCAGGCGTGACGATCAAGGTGACGGGCTGTGCCGCCAGCTGCTTAGCCTGTGCTTGAGCAGGGACAGCGGCAGCTCAGCCTGTGCTTGAGCACAGACGGCAGCTACAAGGCGCCCTCCCGTAACCTGATAGCAGGGCTTCACAAGTGGGCGCAGGGAGGGCATCATGGAGACCCATCATGCTCAGCAAACCTGCCGAGCGGGGCGCGGCGCTTTGGGTGGACCCGCTGCCCACGCCGGTGAGCTTTCTCACAAAGGTGCAGCAGCCCACCAAGGCGCGCCCTGGCTGTGCACACAGGCAGCCGAATCGCCGGACCGCCAGTTGGACCCACCTGGCAGGCGCGCCGCCGCCGCCGTCCGCCAGCGCGCGCTCCTCCGCGCGCTCGGCCCCCGCGCCTGCCCGCACGGCGGCGCCCTCGGCCGAGCATCCCGGGCCGCCGGCGCCGTCGGCCGCCGCAGCGGCGGCGCCGTCCCCCGGCCCGGCCAGGAACGCGTGCGCGAAAAACTCCTCGAAGGAGATGCGCTCGAGCGGGTTCCGGCGCAGCAGCCCGTGCAGCAGCGCGCGGCAGCGCGGCGACAGCGCGCCCGCCACGGCCGCCGGCAGCGCGGCCTCGGCGCGTTCGATGTTGCGCAGCAGCTGCACATGGTTGGCGCCGTTGAAGGGCGGCTTGCCTGCGCGCGCCGCGCCGCAGTGTTGGGGCCCGCGGCCGCAGGGCGCGACAAGCGCTCGCGGCCGCGCCGCCCGCGCGAGCGCGCGCGCACCGCCTTGCAAGAACGGGCAGCGCCGGCAGCGCCCAGCACAGCCTGGGCGCGCGGCGATGCGGCCGGCTGCATGGGCGGGCGTCGGGCCGTCTGCCGCAGGCGCACGCAGCCCGACCCGCTCCCCACGCCAGGGGCGCATGCACGGCGGGCTCAGGCAGGGGGCCGCCCGCGCGCACGCGCGCGCGCCTGAAGTATGGTGGCAGGGTCAAGCTGGGGACTCTGATACGTAGGGCAGGGCAGGGCGCGCCGGGCGCGCACCCACGACCAGCTCGAACAGGATGGTGCCCACGCTCCACAGGTCGGCCTTGGCGTCGTACTTGTGGAAGCGCAGGATCTCGGGCGCCATGTACAGCGGCGAGCCGCACAGCGTGTCGGCCAGCGCGCTCGGCTGCAGGCTGCGCGCGAAGCCGAAGTCCGCGATCTTCAGCACCGCGCCCGGCCCGGGCGCCGCCAGCAGCAGGTTCTGCGGCTTCAGGTCGCGCTGCGCGCCCGCCGCCCCCCAGCACAGCGCGTCAGGCCGCGCTGCACTGCTGCGCCGCCGCGCAGGCGACGCCGGCGCGTTGTAAGAGGCACAGGCGAAGACATGATAGGGACTGGTGGAGGCGAGGCATCGCCGGGCCGCACTGGTGGGCCAGCGCTGGTGGGACGCAGGCGCAGGCGGTCTGCGGGTCCTCCCAGCTCGCGCGGCAGGCACCAGGGCACGAGCGCTGCGGGAGGGAGAGTGCAGGCGGAGGGACGCCGGGGCCGCGGGCGGGCGCCCCAAGGAGGGCAGGGCCGGGCCGCGCGCACGTGCACAAGGTTCCGCGACCACAGCTCGTGCAGCCCGGCGGCCAGCTGCTGCATCAGCGCGCGCGCCTCCGCCTCCGCCACGCTGCGGCGCTGTCGGATGAAGGCCGCCAGGTCGCCGCCCGAGCAGTACTCCATTACGAGGTAGATGCGCCCATTCTCCTGCGCGCACGCGGTCATCAGCGCGAACTGCAGCGGGCGCGCCTCGCCGGGAGCTGGGGCCGGACAGGCGCGACGGGCGGCCGGGCGTCGCGGCACCGCTCACACGGCTCGGGCGCTGCCGGCGAGGCCGTGCCGCACGGCGGTGCTGCGCAGGGAGCGCGGCGGGGGCGCGCGAGGGCGCGCCTCCACCACCTCCAGCAGCTGGACAATGTTCTTGTGCGTAATCTGCTTGAGGATGGAGATCTCCCCCGCCAGGCTCTGCGCGCCGCAGCCCGCGGGTCAGGGCCGCCGGCAGAGTGGAGACCCGCGGCGCCGCCGCAGGGCCGGCGCGGGCGCGCGCCTGCATGAGCTTCTTGTTGGTGACCTCCTTGATTTCCTTGATGGCGACGACCTCGCCGGTCACCCGGTGCTGCGCCTTCCACACCACGGCGAAGGAGCCCGCCCCTATGTGGTGCTTGAGCACCCACCGGTCGCCCACGAGCTTGGCGTCGCCGAGCATGGCGGTGCGCCGGCGCCTGGTACGCAGGGAGCCAGCCCGCACAGCCCCCAGGCCGCGGCGGGCTACATCAGAGAGGCTTAGACCTGCCTGCTCCAGCGCCCACCTCGCTCGTGTCACACACACCCTGAAAGGGTTGTGCAGACTGGGCCTCTGGTTTAAGAGCCGATGCTGCCCGATCCTATCTCGGTTTGATGAGCAGTGTTCGCCTGTGCCCGTGCATCGACGTGTAGCGGTGCTGCAAGCAGCTGCCACAGCATGCAAGTGTTTGAAAGGCGCCACTCTGTCTGCGCGCAAGCGCGCAAGGGCCTGCTGTGACCCCGGAGCTCTGGGAGGCACCTTGGCGGAGCCCCCGCGCGTGCTGGCCGCAGGCCTCACCTCACGCTGCCGGGCTTCACGGCCAGCATGGATGTTGGGCTCGCGCTCGAGGCCGAGAGCAGCAGCGCCATCGACGCCGCGCTGCTGCCGCGCAACTGCGCCGTGCTCTCCGCGCCGGACGAGTCGCCCAGCGCGTTCGGCCCGCGGCAGCCGCGCACTGACTTCTACGTCGTTGGCACCGCGCACGTGTCTGCCGGCTCGTGCGACGACGTGCGGCGCGTGGTGCAGCTGGTCCACCCGGACGTGCGAGCCCGCGCGCGCCTCTGTCCGGCTCGCCTCTGCTGCTGCAACGTGCATGTTCCTAACGCTGGCTGGTGCACCATGCGTGCCATGTGCGCTGCAAGACCAGGCCCTGCCGTGGCCAGGTGGTGATGCTGGAGCTGTGCGTGGAGCGAAGGGACCTGCTTGCGCCGCAGCGCCCGCAGGTGCCTGGGCGGCCCGCCCGCGCTCGCGCGGACCTGCTTCTGCTTTGGGGGCCTGCGCCAAATGCCGGCTCTGCCTCCTGCGCTCCTCGACGGCGGTTCTGGGGTGTGCCGGAGGGCTGGATAACGGTCGGGTGCCTTGCTCGGCGTGTTATTGACATCATGAACTTGATGCTGGTGCGCGCGGGCGCAGAACGCGGACCTGCGGCAGCTCACGCACCTGTGGTACACCGGCCGCGCGTCGCTGCTGGCGGTCGTCCTGAACTACGTGCTCGGCAATGTGTCTGCCAAGCTGGACGCAGGTGAGCGCCGCGCCAGGAGTTTGACGAGCATGCCGGTTGCCCATGAAATGCATGGCTGCAGCGATTGAAGACGCTGTTGCTGCCCGCACAGATGGCCCCATGCTGCCTACCTGAACCCTAACTCTAGTCTCACGCTGCGGTATACGCCTGCTCGCAGACCTTGGCGAGGAGATGCGCGTTGCGGTTGTCGAGGCGCAAAAGGTGACCGCCCGCGCTGGCCTGCATCTGCGTGGCCATGAGCACGCCTTTGTTGCATGTTGTCAAAGCAGGCTGCATCTGGCCACGCGTTATGAACGAGAGGTCGCCGCGGGGGCAGGTCGGCGCCAAGGTGCTCCTGGGCGACAGGTGAGCGCGCCTGCCCGAGCGTCCTGCAGTCAGGGCAGGGACGCGCGCGAGCATGCGCTGGCTTACAGTGCAGCACACTCACATGGCAGCAGCGCTGTGCCGGCTGACGGGGCAGCAGGCAATGCCGAGCCAGTGAAGACCGCGCCTGCTGCACAGTGCTCCGATGTGGTGGGTTGGGCCCAATGTGTCCTGTGCGTCCTGGTACCGTGAGCGCCTGGGTAGCGTGTAGGGTATGATGTAGCGTGAGTATCATGTACATAGAATGTGTATGTGTATGACGTACATGGCGGTGCATATGACGGGTGCGGGGAGGCCGGGCGACGCATGCGCGCGCGCGCGCAGGCCGGTCTCCATCACGCTGGCGCGCACGTGGGCGGCGCTGTCGCTGGTGGAGCGCGTGCGCTTCGTGGGCTCGCTGCTCAGCTGCGGCGACGTGTCGGCCGACACGGTGGAGCAGCTGCGGGCGCGGCGCCGCTTGGCCCAGGTTGCTGTTTGCAGTGCAGGCCGGCATGCTGTTAGGTTTATGGTCAGGTTAGGGTAGGACATGCCGTGTTAGGGCGCGCGGGGCGCGGTGCAGCGAGGGGCTGTGTGCGGAGCGCAGGGCAGCCCGGAGACGCTGACCGAGGTCATGGAGCAGCTGGCGGCGGTGTTCCCGAGCATCGTGCGGCCGCTGATCGCCGAGCGCGACGAGTACATGGCCTGCCGCCTGCGCGCGCTTGCGCCCAAGTGCGCCGCCCGCCGGCGGCCGGCTCGCGCTTGCATGCTGTATCGCTGCCTGCATCGTCATGGTGTGAAGCAGTGCCCGCTTGCCCTTTGAGTGCCGAATGCGGTGCTGCGTTGAGAGCTTTGATTGTGCATGCTGCCGCCGAGACCTCCTCGTTGGTGCAGGCTGTGACCTGTGCAGGTGAGAGCGTAACTGGCCGTGCATACAGAGCAGGTCAGAGCGTAACTGGCCATGCATGCAGAGCAGGTGAGGGCGTAAGTGGCCGTGCATACAGACCAGGCACTGCGATGCTGAGCACATGCTCGAACACGAGCTGTCGTCAGGCAAGAGTCTGCAGCATGAAGCTGCAGCACAGAGCGGCATGTGCTCTTCGCGTCTCAAGTCAACATGTCATGCGTGCTGGTACAGGGCAGCGCGCGTGGTGGCTATAGTGGGCGCCGGCCATGTGCGCGGTGAGCGCCCAGGGCAGCCGTGCGGGGAGCTGCATGTTCGCGCTGAAGCTTGCAAGGCGCTGGGGCGTGGACCTTGCGAAGACGTTGTGGGCCTGCATGCAGGCAGACGTTGCCTGTTTGATAAACAGCCTGAGCGGCGCTGACAGCATTGCGGCGTACACAGATGCATGGGATTGCCTGATACACGCTGCCCCTGCGCGCGCAGGCATCCGCGAGGCCTGGAAGAAGGACGTGGACTTTACCGCAATCTCGGAGCCGCCGGCGCCGCGCGCGCCGAGCGCGTGGCCGCTCAGCCGCGTGGCCATGCTGGCCACCTGCAGCGGCATCCTGGGTGTTACCTGCGTCGTGGCCCTGCGGCGGCGGTGACGTGGGGGTCAGGACCGCGCAGCCCGCCCTGCAGCGGCACCCCAGACGCTGTTGGCGTTGCGCCGCCTGCGGCGGCGACGACAAGGGGCGCAACTGCTGACCCTGCGGCGGTCGCTGGCTGATGCCCTGGCTGGCCCTGAGGCTGTGATGCCCCTGCGCGCACGGCCAGCAAGTCTGTGAGGCGGGCATGCTGCAGGCGCCTGCAAGGCACCCGTGTTTGGGCGCTCAGCCAGCTCATGTTGTGCGCCTACGGCATGGTGGCCTGTGCGTGTGCAGGGCTGCTCCGTTGCAACAGCATGCGCGCCTTGTGGCATGTTGGGAGCCAGGCGGCTGCTGCCTGCAACATTTTGGGAGCAGTGGCTGCAGTGTACATTGACAGGTGTGTGCTTGCAGTCGTGGCAGGGACCTCCCTTGGGTGCTGGATGGTTTTATGTTGTGGGGATTGTCATACGTGTCGAGTCTGCCGAACGGGTCTGTGGGTGCATGTGACTTTGGGTGCATGTGTCAGACGGTGCAGGCTGGCTATCATGGAGACGTTCTCTGCGGTGTGGCAAACAAAAGGTTGCTAGTAATAGTGCTGCTGCGTGCTGAACGTGCACGTGCGCTGTATGCCCCGACCTGCATGCACTGTCAACCCGCACCACGCCCCCTGCCAACTTCTGCAACAGAGCGCACAGACGCATGCGCAGGCTGCCGTGATGCACTGGACCAACTGCGGACACAAAAGATTATAGTTTGTTTGGCCTGTCAGCCTTTGTTCTCCGTGCCACCTAAAGAATGCTGGAACTGCGCCTCTACGTGTGCTGCGGGAGCATGTACCGGGTAGCTAGTTCTGCCAGGTGATACAGAGCGACCCAAGGCTGCAACTGGGGAAGGAGCGGGCGTGCATGCCGCGGCGCCGGCAGCAGCCCTCCCGGAGGAAAATGCAACGCAAACATCGGGCGAGAGAGTGTACATGGACCCAGGCGCGGCTGCAAGGACGTGGGCGGCTCAAACAAGCACACGCCGCCCCCACGCGGTGGCCAGCCGCGTTTGGCCCTGCGCAGCGCGAAAGCTGCCAAAAAGGGAGGGCTCCACCCTCCCTGTAGCCGCACCAGGCGCGCCTTTCGCCATCCTGCTAAGGTGGAATGCATGTGCCGCCATGGCGCGAGGGCAGGCAGCCAAGCAGAGGGCCGCGGTCAGCCGCCTCCCGGTGCCTCCATAGCGGCGCATGCATTCCAATGTACTTAGTGCCTAAGCCCCGGGGCAGACCAGCGCGCTCGACCTGGCGCTGGCTGTTCAAACCCTGCAGCAACCGTGCCGGCGGCGCCGGAAAGGCGCCGCCCAATGCACAAACGCACAGCCGGACACGCCGCCTGGGAAGGACACACTTGCAGCCTGGCGTCAAAGAGGCTGGTCGCCCGGAGCGAGCGGCCAGAGCGAGTGGTGGAGCGTGCGCTGGCCGCACGCTGCACGACTACGCGCTGCGGACACCCGGGCCGGTCCCTAATACCCTGAAATATGCCCCGCCCCGCTGCGGCGCCTCAGTGCGCGGCGCCGGGGTGCGGGCGCAGCGCGTTCTCGATGTCGCCGTTCTCCCAGTAGTCGCCAAAGCCGTTGGCCAGGTACCAGTCGATCGTCTTGCGCAGGCCGTCCTGCCAGCTCGTCTGCTCCTTCCAGCCCAGCGCCGCAAGCTTCTTGTCGCAGATGAAGTAGCTGCGCGCGGCGCGCCCTCAACTCAGACCACATCAGCGTCATCCATGACGCTATTATTATGATTCTCATGTATCTTGCTATAATTGCTTTCTTGACGGTAATCTTAGAGGTTCGTCGTCCCGTACGGGCAGCTTGCCGGGCGCGTCGGGGACAGCTGCGCTCCCCTGTCACGCGCGCGCGCGCGGGAGCCGCCGGAGTCGGCGCCGTGGCGCTGCGGCGTGGCGCAGAGCAGGCACTTCACTGGTCTGGTGACGAGTGCCGCTCGGCGCCGCGTGCATGCTCAACAGGCTGTACGCAACTGCCAAGCAAAGCGCTGCGCTTCCCGCCCGCCCGCAATTGCAGCCTGCCCAGGACATGTGCAGGCGGCTGGCGCCGAGGCCGGCCGTGCAGCGACATACAGACCAGAGGCAGGCGGGGCGCGGGGCGCACCGCTGGTCGTTGAACGCGCGGTCGCGCACGTGCGTGATGTTGTCGGACGGCAGGTCAAAGGCAGCGGCGATGTCGCGCGCGACCTCCAGCACGGTGCGCTCCTTCTGCGTGCCGATGTTATACGTCTCGCCGATGCGCCCCTTGGTCAGGATGGTCTCGAACGCGGCCGCCACGTCCTCCACAAACAGGTAGCTGCGCGTCGACTGCGCGCGCGCGCGCGCCAGCGTAGGGTCAGGGCAGGTTTACCGTGTTATGGTATATATGGTATTATTATGGTATGTAAACAGCGTGAGGCGCGCCGGGCTCGGCTGCCGCTGAGGCCTGTCCGTCGCCAGCAGGCCGCTGCGCGTCGCCGGCAACCTTGCGCTGGCCTGGGGACGGCCTGGACGTGCGCGCATGCGGGACAGGGCAGCGCGGCGATGTGGCAGCGGCGAGCCGTGCTGCCGTGCCGATGCTCTGCACCGCGGGCGCCGGGGCGCCGCGCGCACCGTGCCGCCGCCGTGGATGGGCAGCGCCTCGCCGCGCTTGGCCAGCAGCGTGAACTTGGGCACCAGCTTCTCGGGGAACTGATGCGGGCCGTACACGTTGTTGCCGCGCGTGATGATGCAGGGCAGCTTGTAGCTTGTCATGTACGCTTTTACCATCATCTCTGCGCGAGCGCACCGGGGCTCGCACGGCGCACTGCGGCACACTGCGCTGGCTGCCCTTGACGGAGCGTTGCAGCTGTCCAGGCTGCGAGCCGGTGCATGGCGGTCTTGCGCAGGTGGCAGGCGCCGCAACAGCCCTTCCCTTACGGCAGAGAAGCCACGCAGACACGGCCCACCCATGCATGCCTGCACTCCTGCGCGGTCAGGCGGGCTGCTGAGCAGCAAGCCCGGGGCGCGCCGGCGCCGGCCTTGGCCGCGGAGTAGGGGTTGGTGGGCTCCAGCGCGGACGTCTCGTTGCAGCCCTCGTCGCGGCCCACGCTGCTCTCGCCGTACACCTCGTCGGTGGACACCGCAATGAAGCGCCGCACGCCGCCGTACGCGCGCGCGGCCTCCAGCAGCACGTGCGTGCCGTACGTGTTGTTCATCGTGAACGCCAGGCTGTTGCCGAACGAGTTGTCCACGTGCGTCTGCGGCCGCGGGCGCGCACAGCGCGGTCAGGCAACCGCGGACGAGCGGCGCGGCGCAAGGGCTGCTGCCGTGCACCGGGCCGTGAGCGTCGGCTTCCAAGCGGCGGCCGCATGCGCTCCCCGTTCAAACGAGCCTGAGTCATTGGTCGAGGTCAAGGCCCTGTCAAGCAGCATAGGAACCACACACACACACCTCGCGCCCTGCCTGCCCTCGCAAGCGGTCAGCGAGGAAGCACGCACACCTGGGCGGCAAAGTGCATGATGGTGTCGATGCCATCCTCCTTCAGCACGAAGTTCATCAGGTCCGCGCTCTGGATGTCTCCTTTGACGAACTGCGCGCCGCACCGCCGCGTCAAGGCCGCACTGAGTGCAGCGCGGGGGCCGCATCGGCGCGTCATCAGCGCGGCCCGCTCGAACGCCTGCAGATCTCAGTGCAGCGCAGGCACTGTCAAGCTCGGCGCGGCGTACCTTGAAGTTCGGACTGTCTTTTATGCTCTGCAAGTTCCTCAGGGAAGAGCAGTAGTCCAGCTTGTCCAGCACCACGACCTGCCGCGTGTGTGCGCTGCGCGCCTCAGGCGAGCAGTGCACCTCGCGTGCAGCTGGAACAGTGGAGTCCTGGCTCCAGGCAGCTCGGCGCTGAGCCCAGGCTGCCCCATGTGCTGGCCGGACGCAGCAATCCACTGGTTGACTTCACAACCCTGGGCCGCTTGACTGCGCAGGCAGCATCCCGACCAGGAAACGCCGGAGGCTGGGCCTGCCTTGGTGTGTGGGTAGTGGTTGACAAGCCGGATAGCAACGTGGCTGGCGATGAAGCCCGCCCCGCCGGTCAGCAGGATCGCCTTTGCCGCATAGTCGCCAGTCTCGCCCGCGGCCAGGCCCTCCGCGATCGCCCGCGCCAGGCCGCTGTTCTGGCCCTCCGTCAGCATCGTGGGTGGCGTGGTGCGGGGCCGGTGGCGGGCAGGTGCAGTTGGAGGCTGGCTAAAGTGCCTTTCACAGAAATTCAAACTCAAAAATGCTGCTGGGCGAGGGTGGACGGGATGCGGGATGCCTGTAGGTGCCCTACCCACTTACTCCCATCGGAAGCACACCCGAGTCCGGGTGATCCCCAGTTTGCAGAACGAGAGTGATGAGGGCAAGCCCAACGCAGCGTCCTGACCCGTGCACAAGCACAAGCGGCTGCAGCTGCAAGACCGCGCGCGCAATAGCGGTGCACCAGCGCAACCGAGCTTGCAGCGCACTGCGCAGGAGGCTCTGTGCAGCCACAGTGCATTAGGAGCCGCGTGAGGCGCGCCGCGTCGTGCTCTGCAGTCGTTGCGCCACATTTAGACATCAAGATGCGCACGTGCCAGCTCACAGTGTGCCGCCCCGCGCGCAGAGCGCCTCGCCGCCGGCCCCGCGCGCAGCCATGCGCGCGAGCGGCGGCCGCGCCGGCGCCGGCGGCGCGGCCCGCCCCGGCGGCCCCGCCAGGACGGACGCGAGCCTGGGCGAGCTGCGCATGCGCACGCGCACCGCGCTGCTGGGCCTGGAGGACCGTGACCTAGCCATGCAGGCGCAGTGGGGCGTGCAGGGCCTGGTGCGAGCTTGTAGCCCGCGCAATCCTGCCGCCCACGCAAGCCTGCCGCCCGCGCCAACCAGCGGTCTGCGCAAACCTGCCGCCTGCTCAAACCATCGGCCCGTGCACACCAGCGGCGCGCAGACCTGACGATACGGCCGCCACACCCACAGCCGCAAGTCCAGCCCCGGACTTCACACAGGCCAGAGCGCGCCAGGCGAGCGGGCGAGCGCAGCAGCTGCTGCAAGTGCAGGGCGGCCCGCGGCGGCGACCCGCTCCCCCGGCGCGCACAGGTGACGGACCTCCGCGCGGCCTGGGAGGTGGACTGCGTGCTGCGCGACATCCTGGCCGGCCTGGGCGACTGCAGCGCGCCCGCGCGCCGCCTGCGGTACAGGTGCGCGTGCCGCTCCGCGCCCCGCCGGATAGCACCACGAGTCCGCGTCCGGGCTTTTCATGCCCTAGCTCGCGCCCCTGCCGCAGCGCCGCCCGACCGGCATGCCCACGTGCGCCAGGCTGGGTCCCTGATGCACCGGCTCTCAGCGGCCTGCGTCCGCGCTCCGGTCGGCACGCTCACACTCGCCAGAACGGGTCTGGGCGACACCTGAGCTCTGCGCGCGCCAGGCTGGCGGCGTTCGCCGTGAAGCAAAAGGGCTTTGGTGCGGTGGCGCCGCTGGTCCCGCACCTGGTGCGCCGCGTCATGGAGCAGGCGGCCGCCGAGGGCCACGCCGCAGAGATCGGCGAGCTTGCTGGTGCGCTGGGCGGCGCTGCCTTGGTGGGGGAAGGGGGGACGGGCCAAAGGGCACTGGCCGCCCACGCGTGCAACGCATGTTTACTTGCTGAAGCACAATAGGCATACCTCCCGTGCGCGCGTCAGACGTCCGTGCGGCAGGCAGCGCGGCGCCCGGCCGACAATCGGGCACACGCATCCTGGCTGCTCCCTGCTGAGAGGGGCGTCAGGTTAGGCATGAGGTTGTCCTCAAACCAGGAGCGCCAGCGGGCGGCGGGTACAGTGGTGGATGCCTCGCGGGCAGGCGTGGTGCGGGAGCTGGTGTGCGCGGCGCTGCGGCACAGCGCGGGGGCGGAGCCCGCAGACGCGCCGGCGGGGCTGCACGACGGCAGGCTCGGCGACGCCCTGCTGCGGCCGCTGCTGCTGTGCGCTGTCAGACGCGCCCGCACTCACGCGGTCCACAGACCCGCCACCCTCCGTTCCTAGATGTGCCAGACATGGAGAACTCAGGGCAGTAAAGACCAAGTTTGGGCAGCGTTGCGAGGAGCCGGCTACCCACTGTATCTGTGGACGGCACAGGTGACTCATCCTCATGTTCTAGATGTCTTCTCATAATGAAAGCCTGTATGGGTAAGTGCCTGTGCGTGGCCGGCAGGGCGCCCGGCAAGCAGACGGCCGCGAACGCGTTCGCGCTGGCGCACGCGGCGCTGGCGGCCTTGCACGGCTTCGCCGCCGCACCCGTGGCGGCCGCCGCGGCGCGCGACTGCCTGGCGCTCGCGCTGCGCAGCCTGCCCGCGGGTGCCGACCCTCTTGCCGAGCTCAGGGCTGCGCTTGGCATGCCCTGACAGGCGCTTTCTGAGACGTGCATGCTCGCAGCTCAGCCCCTTGGCCAGCACGCTCTTGTGCCGAAGGGCCGCCTACGCCCAAAGCCAACGGATCCAGCGCCTGTCCCCCGCCTGGTGCATCAGCGCCTGCTTACCGTGCAGCCACGCAGCATGGCAAAGAGGGACGCGCTCCGCGGGCTGAACACCACGCCGCGCGCCTGCACGCCCCGCAGTGCGCGTCGCGGCAGCCGCCCGCACACCAGAGGCCCACCTGCCACTGCGCAACTGCACGGAGCTGGTGGGCAGGGTGGCATACCCCAACCCTACCCTTACCGCACAGTGAGCGGCGCGGCGGCCGCCCGCACGTCGGAGGCCTACCTGCCGCTGCGCGAGTGCATGGCGCTGCTGGGCAAGGGTAAGGTACCCTAACCCCTACCCTGGCCTCGCAGCAAAAGGCGCGACAGCCGCTCGCACGCCGGAGGCCTACCTGCCGCTGCGGGAGAGCGTGGAGCTGCTGGGCGCGGCGGTGCCGCCCGCGCTCGTGCGGCCGCTGCTGCTGGAGTGCCTGAACGGTGTCAAGTGCAAGGCGCGCACGGCCGCGGCCGACCTGCATCTGTAGCGCGCTGGGCTGGCTGTGCCTGCAGAGTTCTATTTGTGGCGTTTCATGTTGCGCCATGCTGGATGCATGGGGCGTGTGTGCGGTGGGTTGGCCTGTCGGGTGCTCCACTGCCCTTGCCTTTCTCTCCCCTTCACTTCCCTTTCCCGAAAAGGAGTTGGGGAGTCTATTCGATGTGTCATGGAAGTCATACGTGTGCAATAATAGCATACATAAGATGACATGGGTCTGTCATGTGGGCGACATGACATGGAGACCGCCAGGGCTGGCCACCAAGCGTGTGTGCATGTGCTGAGAAGCGCAGATTCTCTGCGCACTACAGGGTGCACTGCAATGTTGTGGCACCGCCGCGGTGCATGGCAGCGCTGTAGCCGCGGGCGCCGTGCGCGCGCAGGGGGACTGGCAGCTGCGGCGGCAGGCGGCGGAAACGCTGGCCAGCCTGGCGGCCGCCGTCCAGGCGCGGCCCGCGCAGCATGCGTCACCAGCAGCCTGACTGGGCACACTGAGGCGCCGCATGCGGAGCAATGCAGGCCCCCTGACCCCTGCATCATGCCTTGCGGGTCGCCGCGCTGGCGCGGCCGCACCGGCGCATGTCGCGGCGCAGATGCGAGCGCTTTGTTACATTGCCCGCATGCTGAGCCCCGCACGCCCGTTCCATGCCCCATGAGCCGTCCCGACGTGCATGGTCCGCACACCTGCATTTTCATCCTGGTGTGCCCGACTGACTTATAAAGAAGGACACAGTCGAAGAGCGCACATGGCTGATATTCCTGCAGTCAGCGCTGCCCCGGCCGAGCCGCAGGTGCACAAGCCGGGCGCGCGCGACGAGCGGCGGCCGGAGGCCTCGGAGGGCGCCGCCGTCCTGTCGGCGCACAAGGCGCTGGCGGCCGCCGCGCTCGCCGGCGTCAAGTACGACAAGATCGCGCAAGTCCGCCAGGTGCCGCATTGTGTGAGCCGGACCAGCGCAAGCGGTGCTCAGGCACTCCTGCTGTGAGGCAAGTATTCAAAAGTATGCAATGTTGTGAAAATCGCTCCACGGAAGTGCGTACGTGGAAGCGCATTCTGTACGAGTGCTTTGAGCAATGCGGTGCCAAACAGCCTAGTCTATGTTTACAGGCACTGCATCGAGGCAGGGGGGCGTACGGCACCGCCGCTGACCAGCAGCTGCTACCGACAGCCGGCACATACACCAGCCCCAAGTTTGCTGAGGCTGAGTCTGGAGCTCTGGTTGGGGGCTGGCAGGCGGCGGCAAGGGCGCTGGCGGAGATGGACGGCATTCCGAGCCCCCGGCCGGATTGTGCCAGGCCCGGCCGGGCTGCGCCCGGCCCGAGGCCGCAGACCGGGGGCGCCGCCGGCCGCCGCAGCCCCCTGCGCCTGCGCCCGGCCCCGCTGGGGCCCGTCGATGCGAACACGGGGGCCTGGCCTGCAGCGCCCGTGCCCGCGCAAGCGCCCGCCAAGCCCTGCAAGGGCGGCAGCGGCGCGCGCGGAGACGCGCGCTCCGGGCTGCACGCCTGTGGCGGCGCGGCGGCCATGCAGGAGCAGCGCCGCCCGAGCGAGGCGCTGAGCGGGGAGGATGCCGCGGCGGCGTTGGGCGACCAGGCGGGGGTGCAAGCGGAGCACAGCGCGCATGCGCCTCGGTCGCGGCCGGCGCGCCGCACGGCCGAGCGCCGTGCGCTCGACTTTGGCGTGCAGGCCCGCACCCGGGCCCGTACCAGGCTTGACCGCCGTGCCCTTCATGCCATCCAGGTTTGCAACATGAAAGCAGGGCGGCGACGACGCGCTCGCGCCTGCTTTGGTGGTGTAGTGGCTACTGGGGCGCAGCAGGAGAGCACTGGCATTCATGTATGCGCCGCGCTGCAGAGACAGCTCATGCACCTGTCTGCCTCTACCGCAGCAGGGCGGGCTACCTATTGCAATCTGTTTCGTGCGCAGCGGCGGACTCACACGTGTTGGTCGCGGCAGGTGTATGCGCGCTCGCCGCCGCCGCCGCCGCTGCCGCAGTGCGCTTCGCCACATGGGCATGCTCCTGTGAGCGAGAAGGCGCGAGCCCCACGCCGTTGTAATGTAGAGAGACCTGCAACATGCCCGTGTGACAATGCGTGCAGCTAGCCCGCCGAACCCATGCAAGAGCGAGCGCAAGTGAGACTTTCACTGAGCGCAAGTGAGACATGCTGTTCCCTACCCTACCCTACATTCTCACTCTGTGGCTTCATCCTCATACGCATTCGCAATCGCAGGAGCAGGTAGGTGGCAGCCCATTGCGCGCCGCCTCCCCGCTGCCCGCGTACGCCCGCGCACCGCGCGGCTCGCGCTCGCCGCGCAAGCCTGCCCGGGGCACTCAGGAGCCCCTGGCGCCCGCGGCGAGCGCGCCAGGCGCTGGCGCGCCCGCGGCGCCGTGCGCGCGCGCGGCTGCGCCGGGCGCCGAGGCTTTTCAGTGGGAGCCTTGGTGACGCTGCGACGGTCTGGCAGGTCCCGGGGCTGACGTCGCCGCCTGCGCGGGCGGAGCAGCAGGAGTGCGCTGCCGACCCTGTTTGGGGCGCGGGCGGGGACCGCGCATGGGGTGCAGCATGGCTGCCAGAGCAGGCGGAGCGCGGTACCCGCGCCGTAAGGGCGGGCGAGGGCGGAAGTGCCTCGGAACCAAGGTTGCTCGCTGAGCGAGAGGAGTTCGCTGCCGGCGCGGCTTGGAGCGGGGCGGCGGGGGCGGCACCTCTCAGCGAGCCAGCGCGGCAGCCCGGCGGTGCCGGCGGCAGAGCCGACGGCGGCGGCGCGGCAGCGCCGGGATCGGCCAGCGCCGCGGCCAGGCCCCCCGGCGCGGAGGGCAGCCCGGCCGCCGGCCCGGCAGACGCGGCGGCTCTGGCGCGCGCACTGCTGACGCACCTGGCGGCGGCGGCTGGGCAGCCGGGCCAGGGTCTTGCGGCGCAGCAGGGCGTGGCAGCCGGCACCTGGTTAGGCGCCGGCCCGCCCGCGCATGCCGCCTACCCGGGCGCCACCCCAGCGACGCCGCAGGCCTGGGGTTGGCCCGGGCCTGCTGCGCCGCCGCCCGGCCAGGCAGCGCCCAGCGCGGGCAGCGGCCCGTCGCACCCGACGCCCGCGCCAGACGCGGGCTTGGTTGCCATGCTGCAGGCCCTGCTGCAGGCACTGAGCCCGGCTGCAGCGGGCGGCGGCGCATCGCCCCAGTATGGGCGCGCGCCTGCGCCGCACACCGGCCCTACCCCCGTCCCCGGCCCCGGCGCCGGGGCCGGCAGCCCGGCGCGCAGCCCCGCCGGCGCGCGAGGCGCGCTGCGCGCGTCCGCCGCGGCGCGCCATGCGGCCGCGCTGCGCAGCATCCAGAGCCTGATCAGGCGACCCTGCGCCGGCCGCCCGCGCGCCGCGTCCGCCGCGCCAGAGTCCACGCCGCGGCGCTCCGCGCCGCGCGCGCGGCCACAGAGCTGCGGCGAAGCCGCGTCCGGCCTCTCTGATGCGTCTGCGCAGACGGCATTGGATGGGGGCACTGGAGGCTGGCCCCAGCCCGCCGCTGGGCTGCTACCGGTCGGCGACGCGCAGCGGGGCGACCAGACGCCCGGCTCGCGCCGCGGCGGCGCCGCGGCTGTGGACGGGTGCACTTGGCAGCGCCCAGGCGCAGGGTCGGGGTTTGCGGACTGTCAGCCTCAGCGAGAGCCTGCCTGTGGCATGCGGTACGGCCGGAGCTCGGCAGGCAATGAGCCAGGGGCAGCGGCGTGGGGGCCCGCGCCCGCCGCGCGCTCCGCGCACCCTGCACACACAGGCTGGGCGGCGCGCCCAAACCCTACACACAGCGGCGCGGGGCCGGGCGGGTCCGCAAGCCAGCCGCATGCGCGGCGCCCGGTGGACGTGCACTTCAACCCGCTGTATCACTCAGATGAGGGTGGGGACGCGGGTGGCAGCGGATGGCCCGCGTCCCCACCCACTACAGAGTCGTGCAGCGGCTGGCCCGCCGCGGCGGCCAGCGGCGAGGAGGGGGGCGGCGCGCGCTCGCCGGCGGGCGGCGCGCGCTCGCCGGCGGGCGGCGCGCGTGCCGCCGCCGCCGGCGCGGCGCTGGCGGATGCGCTGGCGGCGGCGGACGTGTCGGAGTCGCTGCGGCGCGAGCTGCTGGTGCTGCTGCAGCGCAACCTCGCGGACGTGGCGGTGCGGGGCCCCGCGCAGGTTAGGGTAGCCCTAGTGCCCGCATGTAGGGCGCCCTGTGTAACCCTCACCCTGAGCAAGGCCGCACATTCACGCGGCGTCTTCCGCCGGCTCAGCATGCGGCCCGCGACACATGGCGACGCTGAGCATCCGCACCCCCTGCAGTGTGACCGACAGCGGCGGGTGGCAGTGCGCATGCGCACAGCCTGCCGGGCCAGTCCAGCCTGCCGAGCGGAGAAGCACTGCATGCGCTGTGCATGTTCCCCAGTTGCCGAGCGCCCAGCGCTCGCACATCTCTGCTTCCCGAGCGACCTCGCCGGGCGGCCGCTGAAGCTCTCTACCAACTGTGGGATGATTTTTATACAGGCACCCTTGTTCTGGAGCGCAGCCATGTGGGAGGAACAAGCCAGCCTGTCGAGCTTGAAGGTCTGACGTCCAGCTGATGCGCGCAGGCTGCTCAAGCCGCGGGCACCCAATTTGGGGCCTCCCCTTTAGGGGCCCGCGCCGCGTCGGGACCCAGCAGCCAGGCTGCAGACCCCGCGCGCAGCGCTGGCAGGGCGCGCGGCAGCCCGGGGCGCGGCCTGCCGCATATAGAAAACCTGCTCGCATCCAAGGAGCTGCTTCTGGCGTGCTTCTCAATGGCGCGCGAGCGGGCGGCCGCGCCGTAGCCCGGCCGACGGCAGAGCGCGTGCGGATAGCCGGGGCGGAACGCTCTGCCGTTTGTGCACTATGATGTCCGCGTTGCACGTGCTGCCGCTGGGGTGGCACTGTACCTTCAGCAGTGCACGCTGTCTGATAAATGCAATCTTCTGGTTGACAGGGTTCGGCGTTGCAAACCAACACGCTGCAAACCAAACTTGCTTAGAAGCGCTATCGTCGTGAGCGCTAGGCTGGTGTGTAACAGGGCGTGGGCCTTGAGTGTGAACGGGCCTGCATGCAGTCCACATTCGCCATGTGGTGTGCTAGCAAGAGTCGCTTGCACATGCGTCACCCGTATGTCCCAGGAGGCCTCAGTGTAGCTAGCACTTGCAGCGGCGCTGGGCTGGCACAAATGCAGCTTGGCAATTAGCGACCAAATGCCCGGGCTGGCGCACACAACCACCGCGGTGCCATACAGCGTCCAGGCGCGGCACATACATCCAATCAAGTCGCGCATGGTGCTGACAGTGCGGGCTCCGTAGTGCAAGGCAGCTTGAGCGATTCACAAGGTGACAACATCAACCATACATCAACCATGCACAAGGCAGGGAAGGCACGAAAAGGCAGGGGGGCTGATGGATTACACGCCTGCAATGACCGCAGGACAGAGCAGCGCCGTTTGCTCCCTCTCATGTTCCTTTGTTGTACAACTGTACTGTACAACCCCACTGTACACTCCATTCGCCTCGGTGCTCGCTGACGCGCATGCTCTGCATGCATGTGCTCCGGACAAATTTGACCACATGGCTGAGATGTTCAAGCACCGGGTAAACCGCAGGCATCAGATTTTTCAACAGACAGCCTCCATGCACAGCCGGTCGATCCCAGCGTGCAGGCATCAGAGCTTGCCAGCGTCCAGAACGGCGCAGGCCTCACGGCCTCTTCCACCGGAAGGCACAACCCGCCACGCTGTGTCCGCCTCGCCCCGCGCTGCCCAAACCATGCGCAGGCCGCCAGCGGGCTTCCCCATCCTCCTGCGGCTTCGATGCACCTGCCAGCGCTTTGCCAGCGGCGGGCGTTGCAGCAGCCAGCGCTCCCCAGCACATGCAGCTGACAGGCTGCCTCGCGCTGTGCCATCCCGGGCATGCTCGTACAGCGAGCATGCCCGCAGGGTCCCCAAGCCCTAGCCCGCACGCAGCGGCGAGCCACACACACGCGCACGTCCACGTCAGGCGCAGCACAGAGCCGCAGCGGGGCGCGCTCCGCAGCGCCAGCCGCCCGGCCTCACTGCTCGGCGGCCAGCCTGCACACCACTTCAAGCGCCATGCCGCGAACTCTTACAGGGTCATCAGGGTCATCAGGGTCATCAGGGTCGTCGGGTTCATCGAGTTCATAAGGGTAGGGCTCGTCCGGCGCGGGCTGGCCCTCGGTGACGCCATCGCTGCCCTCGGCCGGCGCGGCTCTGGGCGGGTGGATGAACGCCGCGAGGCGCGGCTGCCCCGCGAAGCCGTATGCCAGCCAGGCCGGCCCGGGCACCGGCGCTGCATGCACAGGTTTAGGGTCAGGGTGTGCGCTGCCCAGCATGCGCGCCACTACGTGGACCCAGGGCGCACGCTCGGCACGCTCACAGTAGCCACTGCAACACACGCCGCGCGCGACGCATCCTCCTGCCCAGCTGGCGCCGTTCCTGTGGGTCACCTCACTCATGGGCGACGCTGCGCCAGGACAGTTGCGCGCTGTCAGCATTACCCAGCCCTGAAGCATTGTGACATTGTCACCCGACTCTTTACGATCCAGTCGATCACGCCGTGGTGCTCACACGACTTGTCGTGGAAGCTTGAAGGGACGTGCAGTGGCTCACCCCGCCTTTCCAGGGCCCCTCGCGCACCTGCAAAGCTGGGTTCATCCTGGGAGTCCCCGATGGCCCAGCCTGCCCTGGCCACCACCGTCGCGCTCGCCACATGCACCGCCACGTGGCCGGGCGCCGCCGCGCCCGCGGCGGCCGCAGCCTGCGGCGCGGCCGCGCCGGCGCCCGTGCCGCCGGGCGTACACGGAGGCGACGGAGGAGGAGGTGGGGAGAGACGCAAGCCGACCGTCAGATACAGCTCGAGCACCCAGTCGCCCGCGCCTGGGCTGCCGCCGCTGTCCCCGCAGGGCGGCGGCGGCGCTCGCTCCTGCAGGCGCAGACCAAAGCTGCGCGCGGCCGCGCCGCGCAGCAGTCAGCGCGCGCGCGTGCCCCGGCGGGAGGCCCGTGCCGAATTGTTGCGCCACGGCCTGCCCTGCTCCAGGACACTGGGTCCTGCAGACGCCTGCTGGCGGGGCGTGGCAAGGGCTGTACGGAAAAGACACCAGGGTGTGCTGGGCAGGGATGGCAGCGCGGCTCCAACGGAGGGCGCACCAGTACCCGAGCGCGTGCGTCGTCGGCGGCAGCGTCAGCTGCTCCACGGCGCCCGCCCTGAGCGCCCGCAGGTCCTTGCGCAACACCTGGGCGCCCGCGGCGAATAGACCCCGTCACCCTGCGCAGCCACAGACGGAAAGGAAAGGCTGACTGCGGGCCCCCTCGCCGCGCCCAGGCGTGTTAGGTTGAAGCCTGTCTCAGCCAGCTAGGGCTGCTCAGGCAGCCAGGACTGCCTCCTTACAGCCGAGTCGCGCCTGGGGCTGAGACAGGCAGCTGCTGTCCGCAAAGTGCCTGGACGTGTGCTTGCAGGGCAGCAGCGAGCTTGGCCCGCCCGCCGAGCGGAATAACCATGGGGGAGGGTGGCGCGGCCGCGGCCTCACCGCCCAGCGCATAGCCACGTTGTGCCCGGGCTGCGCCATGTTGACCAGCCGCGACCAGTCCGACGTGAGGGGCCCCTGCCGCGGCGCAAACGCCGCCGCTGGCGCCGCCGCGCCCCGCGCCTCGGCTTCGGCGGCGCGCGCACGTAGCACGGCCTTGTGCTCCGGGTGCGCCGCGCGGTATTCCAGGGCGGCCACGCGCATGCGCTCCGCGGAGGGGCAGCGCGCCAGCCAGGTCGCCTGCGGGGGGCATGCACGCTAGGGGCAGGGCTCGGTAGGGACAGGGAGCATTGTACGGCGCGCACAGCCAGGGCGGGCCGGCCCGGGCGGCGCGCAGGTCGCGGCAGGCTCGCGCACAGCGACTGCGCGCCACGGCGGGCGAGCTTCCGGCGCTCGCGGCGCGGCGGCTGGGCGCCGCGCCCCGCCGCGGGCGCCGCTGCGCGGGCGCGCCTGCGGCACCGCGTCGATGAGGAACGCGCTGGACATGCACGGGAAGCGCAGCAGCGGCGCGAGCGCGGCCGCGGCCGCCGCGTCGTCGCCGCGCCGGGCCAGCCACGCGCTGGCCGCCACGAAGGCCGTGTTCTCTGTCCTCAGGCGCAGGCCCTCGCTCTCCAGCAGCGCCTGCGCTCGCGGCGGGCGCTGGCGCTGAGCGGCCCATGCTCGCCGCCTGGAGCAGGCAGAGCGCAGATGGCAGCACGCGGAAGCCTTGCTCTGGCAGCGAGCGCTGGCTGTCACGTACAGGGCGCGTGATGGACGTGCTGTTGTGCTGACGCAACTTGGGACAAAAAGAGATGATAGGCAAAAAGAAGGGCACTGGACCGAGAACCGGCATGGCCATGCACACCTCATGCACCTCCTGGAGACGCTGTGCGCCAAATCAAAATCGCTCACCCTGGTATGCTTACACCAGCTTTCCATGTGAAAGGACTGGCAGCAGCCCCAACACTTGGGACCATATAGGCACGGCACCTGCAACCTGGAAGTGCAGAGGTGTGGACAGGCAGCTGCTATGAGGCAGCGCCCGCCCCGGCCCGGCCGGCGTACAGCAGCCTGAGGCATGGGCGGGGACGCGCCTGCACGGCCTCCAGGGGCAGGCCGACGAAGTCGCGCTGGCCCTCGTCCTCGCTCCACACGCGGTCCAGGTCGTCGAAGGACGCCAGCAGGCGCCGCCGCCCGGCCGCGAGCAGCGGCTGGACGCCCGCGTGCGTGCGGCGTAGCTGCGTGGGCAGGCGCAGGTACTCGCACGCCGTGTCCAGCGTCAGGCCCGTCTCCTGCGCGCGGCTGGACCAGTGGGCAGCCTCCCTTTGCCCCTTGCGCTCCAGCGGAGAGCAGGCCTAAGCCCAGGGCGCGTCTATCAGCGCAAAGGTAGACATTCTGTGTCCACACAGCAAGATGCGTTCTCCTGCGCGACGTTCAACAGTACGCGGACGTGCACACTGGTGCCGCTGCTGGAGCACACTCCGTGGCGTGCGCCAAATGCAGGGGTGGGTCGAGGTCACTGACAGGCTCGGCCGTGCTTCACGCAGAACGAACCGGCACGCTTGCCAGGCGCTCTGCAGCGCAGTCCACGCACGCGTCCACGCCATACCTGCACACCGCGACTGCCTTTACATGCAAGACACCTCTGGTGATAGGTGTGTACGCCTCACAGGAGGAAAACTAAGCGGTGCAGGCATCCTCCAACACAATGCCAGCCACGTGCAGACGTTTCCAGGCGCGCACACCGGTCGGCGACGAGCAGCATCTTCAGCAGCTCGCCGTCTGTGCATCCTGTCGACGAAGTGTGTCAGTGAAGACCTTGCATGTGCTGAACCTTTCGTGCGGCGCGTAGCAGCAGACCTGTTCACTGAGGCGCGGCTGGGCAGGGCAGGAGCCGTGCCTGCAGACAGAGTGAGCTCTTTGGTGTAGATGTGCCGCAGCACCGCCTCGATGAAGCCAAAGTCCTCGCTGCTGGGCACGCTGAGGTGCAGCACAGTCTTGCCGCCTCTTTGCTCACGCCCCTGCTCCTCTATCATGCTGCGGAACACCGGGCTCGCTCGCGCGAGCAGCGCCTTTGTCACGAAGAACTCAGCGCGCTCAGCGCCCGAACGGAATAGCCCGCCCCAGCTGCGCTTGCGGCCCTTGGTGCCCTCCGCCGCGGTGACAACAACAGTGCAGTCGCTGAACACCTCCTTGTTGAAGCTGAACTCGAAGGACTCAGTGTCTGTGGCCTGTGCCATTGCGGTGGCTGCTTCTCTTCCAGAGTGCAGGGCACACAAGGTGGCAGTGCCAGGTGCCAGATGCCTGCAGACCGGCGCCGTGCGCAAGCAAATGTTGCAACGCGTACGACCGCTTCGGTGCATAATTAGGGTGAAGGTGGACCACCGCATTAGGGTGTGGCAGGGTGAAGCATCGGAGCGTCTTGTGTTGGCATTGCAAGGAGAACCTTGCCAAGGATCAGGACACCCAAAAAAAAGATGTTACATGAACATGTAGCGATGGACAGCAAGCGAAGAATATCGCCCATGCACGGAGACTTACGGCCTCGTCGCATGGCATTTCACATTGATATGAAACAGTTCTGTTCAACCCAGCAAATTCATCACCAACTTAACAAGCATGCGAAACCGCCAACCCCAAGCCCTGGCATGAGCCATGGGACAGGAAACCATACAGCTGCAGTACACAGCGCCCGCAAGATGCTGAAAGTGCTGAGAGCAACACACCCCTACCTCTTTTTGGTCGCACAGTGCTTACACTAGCCGCCGAAGAAAAGCAGGGACTCTGCCAGATCTTGCCAAACCACCAAATGCAGCCCGCGCATGCGCCAGCCAAGAATGCTGGCTCACATTCCCCATGGTAAAACCATGCGCCCGCGCTCCTCAGGCTCAGTCCAGGAGCTCTGAGGTAGACACCGCCGAAGCACCTGACACGCACGAGGAAACAGGCACCACGGCCGCGGTGCATACACAGGCATACAGCCCCCTTGCAGGCAAGCAGCAACACATCTGACCCGCTTTGTCTTGGCCACGGCCGCCTGAAGGCCTGCCGCGCTTGTACAGATGCACACACTGGGCCTGCGCAGCCTGACAGTACATGGCGCTCGCACACGCACCGCTCGCAAACCCAGGCTGCACATGTTGGATCACGCCGTCTGCGCGAGCGACCGGAACGCAAGGATGCTGCACAGCGCGCCTGCCGCAGCACACAGCGAGCACTGCTCAGGCCCGGTCCACTGGCAGACATGCCTGCCTGCCCTCGTTGCCCGCAGGGAGCTGCATCGCTACGCTGCCAGCCTCTCCTTACACGGACACACAGCACGCACGCTTCCCTGTTTTCATTGATGACATGTGCGTCATCTGGCAGGGTCTAGCCCTGCTTGGACAAAGCATCACGGCGCATGCACATGCTCCTGTACATGCTCCCAAAGCAAGCGCGGCATGGTCGCACGCGCTGGCAGACTCCCGTTCTATGACACAACAGACCCAACTCTGCTCAGACACAGCAGCCTGGCGATCACACACAGCGCCCACTGGATGCCCAGCGCGCAGCCGCGCGCGCCAGGCCCGGGGCGCGGGCGCACCAATGAGCACCACGACGATGGGCAGCGCCACGTCGACCGCCAGCTCGCGCGCCGACAGCGCGCCCCTGCGCTTGCGGTAGCTGTGCACGTCGCCGACGACCATGCCGCCCTTGCTGGCGCCGCCGGCGCCCTCGGTCTCCAGCGCGGCGGGCACGGCGGTCACGCCCGGCTTTGCATTGCCGTCCGCCAGCGCCGCCTTGACCTTGTCCTGACTGTACGCCTGCCGGGGGCCGCGCGGCGCGTCAGTGTCGCGCAGCGCGCGCGGGCCCGCGCCAGCACACTGCCTGCTCTTGATGCTGGCACACTTTCAAACGACGATGGCCGGCGGCGACGAGGAAAGCAGGTCGCCGGTACTTGACCAGTGTCACCTGTATGACCGTTCTCAGACAGGGGCGACGCTGCGCCAGCAACGCAAGGCCGCCACCAGCACACAACAGGCTGGGCAGTCGCCTTGACGCTTGTCCAGCCAGTCAGGCACAGCAGAGTCCAGCTGCGGGCATTAGAGCGCAAGGCCGCGGCACAACGAGGAACTCGTAAGGGCGCCCGGCAGTGCACGAGCAGAGCAGAGCAAATGCGCTTGGGCGTGCGTGCGCGGCGTCCCCATCTGAGGATGCACGCCCGATCGTTCACCACTACAGCAGTATGGCGACTTGATGACATGTCCACAGAGAGCCTGTTTGGGTGAATGATGTGGGGAGTACCGGGTCGCCGCGCTCCGCCGAGTCTTCGACCTCGCGCGGGCCCTTGCCGTCCACGCCGTTCGGCTGGCCGCGGTAGGACATCTCGTCGGCCTCGCCCGTGTACACCGAGGGGTGGCCCGGCTGCTGGCAGCGCGCCCTGACCCCGAAGGGCTTGACGGTGAGCGGCCCGGCACAGGCAGGGTGAGGCGGTGGGCAGCAGGGTCCACCGCCGGCAGGACCGGGTAACGCCCAGCACCAAGCACGCAGGCACTGCTGAAGAAGCTAAAGGCATCGTCAACATGACCGCTTCATGCAGGGGCCACCCACACGCGCTGCCGGGCACTGACACGCAGCAACTCCCACCTCGCGCGTCTGCAAGTCCTCCACACCCACAGGGCAGCCGCTCAGTCAGCAACACGGTGCTGAGGCGCGCGGCGCACTAGCCGAATAAGAGGAAGAAGCGGTTCATGATCGCAACAAAGTGGCACGTCCCACTGCTGGAACAGGGTAGGGTAATGGGTGAGGTCATGGTTAGACTAGGGACAGTGGCCGCGCGGCGCACCAGCCGAAGAAGAGGAAGAAGTGGTTCATGATCGGCACAAAGTAGCACGACGAAAACACGCCTACGGCCCCTGCGCGCGCGCGCGCGCGGCCTTGCTGCCGCCGGCCCTGGAGGCGCGGGGCAAGCTGCTGCTGCTTGCTGCTTAGGGTAGTACATGGGTAGGCAGCCGACCAGGAACACAGTCGACAGTCATCCTCACATGTGTGCATGGGTGCCCATGGCCGGGCCCATCCTGCCACGCGCCACATGCACTGGCAAGGCCGCCGATGCCGAGCGCCCCCGGGCCCACAAATTCAACGACTGCGGCTGGGGAGGATGGGGCGGCGGCGCGCAGCTCGGCACCTGTGGCAGTCACGATGTCGGACGACTTGCCCGGCACGGCCAGCGCGATGCCGAGCGAGACCAGGATGATGATGCCGGCCACCAGTAAGCGGCGCCAGAACGAGTTGTTGTTGCGCCCGTTGGGCAGCCACCCCTGCCGCAGCATGCCCGGTGTGCTGCTATCAGCGCATCCGGAATTGTTTATTTTCGTGCAAGGCATGCCCGGATCTGGTGCAGTGTTCAAGTTGCTCATAACAACGTGCAGGACGCGCAGCAGTGTTGTGCCCCGCTCTGTCACGGGCCATGCCAGCGGGAGGGTCGCAGCATCAGCAGGTCGGTGAAGCGGTCTTGGCAGTGGCGCGGCAGGTGCGCACTTGCAGATGTGAGGGACGCCTTCACACTGTACGTGCGAGGGGGCGGGGCGCCCGGAGCGCGCGCCTTCACGACGTGCGCGGTGGGGTAGCAGATGGGCGGCATGGTGAAGGCCAGGTAGATGCCCAGCAGCGTGTTGAGCGTGCCCTGGTACGGCCCCGGCCCCCACACGTTTTCCAGCAGGTCGCCCTGCGTGTCCGCGCCCCAGCGCGCCGCGCCGAAGAAGCCGAGCAGGAAGTAGATGGTGAAGGCCATGCCTGGCGCGGGCCGCGGGCGCGCGTTGTAGGGTTCGCAAAACCTGAATGAGCCCTCGCACTGCACCCACCGCAGTGTGTGATGCGCAGACCCCGCCGGCGCGTTGGCCCAGACGGTGCGCAGAGCGCGCTCGTGCGCGGGCCGCGCGCGCGCGCGCGCGGCGAGCCGGCCGGGCCGGCGCGCGCGGCGCACCCATGATGGTGATGCGCATGCAGAGGCTCAGAATCTTGTAGCCGACCTCGCCGGGCGGCATCTCGCGCAGCATCGGCATGGCGATGGGCTGCAGGTAGAAGGCGAAGCCGATGATGCTCACCGTCGCGCCCACGCTGTCTGCCCGGCGCCGCCCGCGGCGCAGCCTCAGCGGGCGCGCCACTCCGGGCCATCGCACATGGCATGAAAGCACGTCGCGTGCCATGCAGAGTCGCTTGCAGGGCTGCAGGGCGGTGCGCCATTGACAGAGCGCGCGATGCGCGGTCGCTGACCGGGGCGGGCGCGGGCGCCGCGGCGGCCGCACCGATGTTGCTGAAGCCGATGGGCGCAAAGTCGCCGCTGTACCAGCCCGGCAGGCCGTTGAGGCAGGCCTGGATAATCACCGTGGCCACCATGATAAGCACAAACACGAAGCCGACCATGCTGATGTACTCCAGCTGCGCGCCCGCGCGCGCCGCGGTCAGGGCAGGTAGGAACCTAACCCTGTCAGGTATGGCGAATGCGCGCGCTGCCGCACAGCGCGCTGCCGGCGGGCCCGCTGCCGCCGCGCCGGCGCTCGGGGGCTGCGCGGCCGCGCGCCGTGCGTCCGGCGCGCCGCACGCATGCTGGGGCTCAGGTCCTGGTGCCAGACCATGTTCCATGCTGGCAGGCGCCCCGGTGCAGTGCTGTGGGCTTGCGCCCCAGCTACAAGCGCACCGAAGGAGTTGTGCGCGGGTGTCCACTAGGTGCAGCATGGACGCGGCGTCTCAGACGCGGCGTCTCACGCACAGAGTGCGAAGTGCACAGTGGACGGGGCCTTGCTCCTCAGTGCGTGCACAGCAGACAGCACCATCCATGCCCGCACTGCCAAGGTGGCCGGGGCGGGGCAAGGCCCGCCCTGCCCCACAGCGTCCACCAGGCTGGTAGCACTGCAAGTCAGCTCCATCATGATGGCGCTCATGCCTGCAGGGTAGGGCATCCACAGGCTGCTATCATGACCTGGCACTTTTACAGAACGTATGATGTAGGACAGCTTGCGGCCCTGGCCAGGTTACGACAGCAGCCTGTGGCTGCCCTACCTCCAGGCGTGAAAGCCACTGATGGAGCCGAACTGCAGTGCCACCAGCTGCCCATTCAACCTGCGCCTCAGGCGATCCAAAAGAGGGAAATTACCGACCGGGCCTGCCCGCGCCCGGGGGGGCCTGTCGAGGGGGCGGCCGCAGCGGCGCCGGGGGCCGCGCGCGCCTGCGTCATGACCTCCACCAGGCTGGCCGGGAACACGATGAAGAGGACGGCGAGCACCATGAGGAAGCTGCCGGAGCGGGCCTGGATCCAGTCGGGGACGGTGTCGGGCGCGTACGAGAGCGCGGCCGTGGAGAAGATCTCGCCCGTCTGCACGAAGCCGCCGACCAGCGTGCCGACCAGCAGCACGACGATGGAGATCTCGGTGAAGCGCTGCGCCGCATGAAATCCCAATAATTTATTTGTTTATTTAGAACTTGCTCACAAGCTGAGCCATGACCAAGCATGCAAAAGGAACTACTTAACCATCTACAGACAGGGCAGCACCTCTAAGCTCGCGGGCCACCGCAGGCACCGCCCGTCAGCGGGGAGCTGCCGGGAAGGTACACCACGGTGACGCGCAGCGCAGCTGTGGGCAGGAGGCGCGCCAAACTGGGTGCAAAGCAATGCCGCACCGCGCCTGCGCCAGGACCGAGCCCAGGCAGCCGGATGCCCTGCGGCAGGACGCGAGCGGGCCGACCGGCCTGGGCGGGCCGGCGGGCTGCACCTGCCACCAGATGCCTCCCACGGCGTAGGCCAGGCGCTCGTAGTCGTGCTGGCCGGTGACGGTGCACTGGTCCACGAGCAGCTCGCAGGCGTATACCTACGCGGTGGAGCGTGCTGAAGTGTCGTGCAGCAGGGCCGCTCACTTTTATCGAGTGCCGGAGCCTGTCAGCGCACACAGGTCGCCGGCACGAGGGCGTGCCGGGACCGCGCACCGTGACCAGAGCAACGACGACCATGATGACGAGCGCGGCCACCAGGCCCGTGCCCTGGAAGGCGGACGGCAGCGGGAAGAGGGCGCTGCGCCGGGCGCGGCGCCGATTAGCTTGACTGCGCTGCCAAAGAGCGAAGCAATGAAGACAGGCAGAAGGCATACTGAGCACAATGCCGTTCATAGGTTCGCTGCCGAGTCCGGCATTTGGGGCAAGGCGTCACCGTAGGGCGAGGGCGGCTCAGAGGTTAGCAATGTTGGGCGGCGGGCACACCTCCCCATAATGCCCAGCGTGAGCACAGGTATGGTGGCGAGAATGAGCCGCCTGGACGCCTTGGACACGCGTTAGTGGGGGGACGCCCCGCAGCTTGGCCGCCGGCAGAAAACATATGCATACCCCACTGCAACAGCAAGCTGTGGCTTGCTGCATGTTTAAAGGGGGCTGATACAGCGCCAGGGCCGCGCCTGTGCTGGGGATGCCGCAAGATGGAGACTACAGTGACTGCCATAGCTGCCGCCTTAGGTCTGAGGCACGCGCCGCGCAGCGAAGGGGGGTGCGACAGGTGCTGCCTGCGTGTGGACTGCTGCAGCGGCTGCGGCGCTCAGCTCTGCGTATCGCCGACGAGATTTGATAACCTTCGTTCGTCAGCTGCGCAAGTTTTCGGAAGATAGGGTCCATGGCTAGGGGCCATGTGGGCAGGTCAACAAAATAAAATATAATAAAAATTCTGAGAGTCTCCAGCCTCGTTGGCTGATAGACGGTTATAATTGATTCTTTTCGCCTCCGCTGCGCTGACTTGAGCGTTGCCAGGGAGGCTGCCTGCCGCGATGGCGGCGAAGTTGAACACGGTAGGCGCGGTCACGCTGAAGAATGTGCGCAAGGAGGGCGGCGCCGAGGCCGTTGACCTGGCCGCGAGCGTCGCGCTGAAGAAGACGCTCGGCGACACCGCGGTCACGCTGCGGCTCACCGAGGCCACGCTTGCCGACATGAAGAGCTTCAACGGCGCCATGCTCACGCTCACCAAGGCGCTTGGTGTGCGCGGCGCCCCGTTTGTTCCCAACTGCACTGCACAGCACACAGACATCCTACCTCTGCAGGCAGTGGCAGGGCCAGTGGCGCTTGCAGCAGCTTGTGCAGCCGGTGCCTGATGCATCACGTGCATTGCATCAAGCTTGTCTGGCGCCCCGCATCACTGCGTGACCATTCTTGGTGCGGGCATGTGTTGAGCGTGGAAGCGCAAGACGTTTCTCTAAAGCATCAGTGTGTAACCCCCCAAGCTTTCAGGTGTGTGCCTCTTTGCGCACCCTGCACCAGCCGCTGCAGCAGAGGAGGCACCGGCGTGTGGACCTCTGCCAGAAAGCGCGCGCTCTGATCCGCGCTGCAGGCAGCGGCTTCAGCGCGACGGCCAAGTACGACCTGGCGAGCAAGGGCGTGCTGGCCAGCCTGACGCAGCTGCGCAAGCTGGACGGCGGCCGCCTGCTGGAGGCGAGCGCTGTCTGGAGCAGCCGCACGCAGCAGTGGCTGCTGGAGGCCACCGGCAGGCCGCATGCCGCGCACAAAGTGTCCGCCACGTGCGCGCCCGGGCTGCGACGCGAGCGCGCACTGCCGCCCTTGTGGCCTGCGCGGCCCGCGTAGCCCCTGGGCGACGTGAGCTTGGTGTGCTGCAAGCTGCAGCAAGAGTGCGCTGCGCCTGCGCACACTTTGTGGGCTCCCTGTGATCAAGCGCGCTGCCTCTTGGCCGGACAAGCTTTGCTTGTAGCTTGGCGAGTCACACCACTGCTGGCACTTCCCCATGCCTGCAGCCGGCCTGGCCGTGCATGCGCGCGGCTAGGCACCCCGTGCGCCGCTCGAGCCCCGGCCGCGCCGCGGCCGCAGGTGCAACCCGCACACCGGCGCGGTCTGGGGATCCTACTCGGGCGAGCTGGCCGGCTTCACCGTCACGCCCAGCTACAACCTGGCCAAGCGCGCGGGCAGCCTGGCGGTCGCGCGCAAGCTGCGCGGCGGGCAGACGCTGCGCGGCGTCTACACGCCGGCCGACCGCCTGGCCGTGCTGGAGATCGCAAACAAGCCGTTCAAGGCACGTGCGCGCTGCTGCCTTGGGCCGCGGGGGCACGTGACGCCGCACGCAGCGCGCTGGCGGCGCGGCGCTCTGTTTGCGCGGGGGTGGCTGCCTATCGCGGACCAGCATGCGGCGGCGCGGCAAGCCTCCAGGGGGCCGCGCGGGCGGCGCGCCCTGTCCTGCGCCCGCCCGTGACGCTGCCGCGGGGCCGCGACAGGTGGGCGTGAAGTCGCGCCACACCGGCAGCGGCTGGGGCCCACCGACCCTCGGCATATCTGTGGAGCGCGAGGTCACGCTGGGCGGCGGCCGCCGCAGCGGCGGCGGCGGCGGCGGTAAGGGCGCCGCGGCGCGGGCGCCCGCGGGCCAGGCAGCCGCGCCGGGCGCGGGCGGCGGCGCGCAGCGACCTGGGCCGCGGCTCGGCGCCGCGGCGTGCGACCCCACCCTGGACGACAAGCTCGCGGCGCTGGACGCGGCGATCGCGGCGCGCTTCGAGGCCAAGGGCGCCAACCCGCGGCGGCTGGCCGACGGCGTGGACGTTGTCAGCTTCCAGGGCGGCGGCAAGAAGACATAGCAGCAGGCCGCCGCGCGGCTAGTGGTGGCTTTGCTGGGGAGGCCGCCGGACTCTGGACATGGCGCGCTTGGCTACGGATGTCAGCTTGCAGCTTGCCTGGCGTTGGGCACGAAGCAGGGCACTGCTTGGGCGAGGGGAGCGCCTGGGGGGTGCGCAGCAGTGTCGGCTCGGGGCGCGTGGGACTTGCGATACGGCAAAGGCGGACGCATGACTTGCAGCTGGCGGGCGTATGTGTGTGCAAGGGATGTGCGCCTGCCTCAGAATGCATGCATGAGAACTGCATGAAGTGTGTCAGCACTGTGTGGCGGTTGTATTGGACGGATGGGGACTTGGTGTGTCTGTCTGCGTAGGCAGGTCTCTGCGTGTCAGGTAGAGTGTACTTGTGGAGTGTCGTGGAATGGTGTGCTGCATGCCCATCGTGGAATGGTGAAATACAACAACCATGCTCGGCGCTGTTGGGGGGCTGGCTTGGGGGGCATGCACAGAAACCCGACAGACCCTACTGGCAAGTCGACTGGTTCGAAAGTGGTGGAGCTGGGAACACAAGGTCCAGTGGAAAAGGCGTCTACGAAGAAGCGCGTTCAAGGTGCCAAGCGGCCTCACTATGGCAGCCGAGTCCCTTGCAGGCCTGCTGCAGACAAGCGCAAGGGCGCCCCCATCGCACGCAGAGGCGGGCAGCACCGAAGGTAGCACGCTGCGCTTTCATAGCTTTGCCTGCCTGAGTGCAGCTGCTTGTGCGGGTATTACGCATGCGTGTACCCAGTCTTGTGTGGTAGCGTGTGCTCAGCACGGTTGATGTCCTGTGACATTCTGTGCCTCACTGATCGCGTGTGCTGCCGGTGCAGCGCTGACGCGGCGGCACAGCACTGAGGGCGTGCCCAAGGTCGAAGGCAACTTCCCGCGGCCAGACTGGACGCACCACCTGGAGCGCTACAAGCAGCGTGCAGGTGTGTTGCCAGCCAGCGCTGCTCCCGTGGTGCACTGTTGCTGTGCCGCTTGCAGTGATGGCAGCTGGCATGTTTGCCAGTAACTGGGATTTTGCGTTGGCAAGCTGTCCATCTGCACGACGTGCTGTCCGTGACAGCGCTGCTATCACAAGTGTTTGGGAAGGGGACAGACACCCTCCCTTCTCAACAAGAAGTCCTTGTCCAAGTGAAAGCGGACTGCTGCATTGTCGACTGAGAGGGCAGCGGGCGGCGGGCGTTCTGACGCCTACTTCGTGTGCGCCGCAGAGCAGAAGGAGGCGCACCGGCAGGAGGCGCTGGAGGGCAAGGCGCTGAACAACAACCAGACGCTGAAGAACCTGGTGTGTTGCGGATTGCATAAATTTTTAAAACTTGTTATTTGTTACAAATTTTTATTTCTTAAAAAGTAAGAGTAGAACCTGGTGCGCGCGACGCGCTCCTGCCGCCCCCGCTCTCGCAGCGACTCCGAGCTTGCTGCTGCAGTGAACGCGTAGCCTGACGCGACGCGCGCCCTGCTGCCCCCGCTCTTGTAGTGACTCTGAGGTTGCTGCTGCTGTGAATGCGTTCCTTGACACCTCCCGCACACTTGTGTGGCCTCTGCGAGCGGGCTGGCAGCACACCCGCTGCCTGCAGACGCTCTGCTCCGCCATGCGCTCGCGCTCAGGCTGGGCCTGAACAGGCCGGGTGTGCCACAGGTCGCGGCTGTGGCGCCCTGCTTGGCGATGCCGCAGGACCCCGTTGCGAGCGGCGTGCGCAAGCAGGGCGTCCATGAAGAGTAAACGTACCTGGAGCTGGGGCGGTGGCTCGCCACTGGCGAGCCGTGCGGTCTGCAGCGGGGCACTTTGTAGGAGGCGACGTGGCAGCGGATCGGCATGGCCGGACCGCTGCTGTGCCAGCAGCCACCCGGCATGTGCAGGGGGTTGCGCGCGGCTCTCGGCCGGCTTGTCAGCGGACGCCTGCGGTGCTAGCACCCGTGCCGCAGCACACGACGCACGCTGAGAGGTCTGGCGGCGGCTTGTCCGGCTCTCGCTGTTGTGCGAGTGTTGGCAAGGCGCCATGAAGCAGTACGCCAAAGTCGGCGGCAAATGCAGGGCAGGGTTGGCGCACTGGACGTTGTTGTTGTTCTGGAGAGCAAGATTGTACTCTAGCAGGTTGAGGGCGAGCATCACACTGGGGCCGGGAGTGCATGCGTCTGTGCACAGTTCCTGATATGTGGTGCTTGGGCTGTGCACGCCCATGCGCGCATGCAGCTTGCGCGCGTCTGCGCAGTGCCTCATTGAGGCCGTGCCAGATGTGTAACAGGCGTCTTTCATGCATTTTTATGAGACACTCGTATGGCAGGTGGCTCTGCTATGTTGTACAGTTGCAGGTTGGGTCGCACGGGCGTGTGGGCAGGCAGATATCCGGCACTACTTACAGTTGAACACGTCAAAGCTGTGTTGCAGGCAATGCAGCATTCCAGTGCGGCTTGGTTCAATTCTTTTTATTATGCAGCAGCGTGTCGCTTGTAAGTACTACAAGTATCAGCGAGAGGCGCATTTGACGACTGCTGCAAAGCAGGTTGCAGCAGCAGCTAGCAGGGCTGCGCCACTTGTAAGTCTGCATTATTCCAATGTGTGTACCACTGATTCTCTTAACAGAGGCAATGCAGTGTCTGCATGCACAAACAAGGCACCAGACTTGTGAGCTCCCTGCTTGAAAAGAGTGCAAGGTGTGACTGGCATCGCAAGGGCGCCTGGATGCACTCCAGGCGTTGCCCACCATGCGTTGCCCACCATGCAACCATAGCTTGAGGCTTTCGCAACCTGACCCATGAGCCTTCACCAACACACGAGCTGGCCCGCAACTGAGCCCGTCACATCACATCACAGTCGCAGCACCTGCCGGCGCGCACGCGCTGGCCGCTGCGCTCGCGCCGCCGCATGGCCGTCAGTAGCCGGGCCCGCCGCGTGGCCTGCGGTCCAGCGGCGCGGGCAGCCGCGCAGGGTCCCTGGGGTTGGCCTCGCGCCGCATCGGCGCGCGGTCCGAGAACCCGGAGGCGCGCCCGCCGCCCGCGCCGCCGCCGCCGCGCTCGTGCTGCGCATTCTCGGAGAAGCCCGACGCCCGCCGGTAGCCGCCGGCGGGGCCGTCCGCAAAGCCGCCGCGCTCCGGCGCGCCGCCGCCGCGCTCGGGGTACCGGCCTGCCGCGCGGTCGGAGAAGCCGCTCGCCCGGCCGCCGGCGCGCGCGCCGCCGCGGTCCTGCTCGTAGCCGCCGCCGGGCCCGCCGGGGCCGCCGCGCTCGCGCTCGTACCCGCCGTGCGGCCGCGCGTCGTGGCCGCCGTCGTAGGCGCCGCCGCCGCCCGGCCCGTCCGGCGCGGCCGGCGCGCCGCCGCCGCGGTATGCGCCGCCGGCCGGCGCGTGCTCGTAGGCGCCGCGCGGCGCGGCGGGGCCGCCGCGGCGCGCGTCGCGGCCGTCGCGGCCGTCGCCGCGCTCGTTCTTGGGCGGCCGCGCGTACGACAGCCGCACGACCGCCGTCTCGGCCGAGTCCAGGTCCATGGGGTACCCCTGCGCGCGCCCCACCAACGCGCCTTGTCACGCTCGACAAAAGGTCGTGGCAAGCTGCTGCAGCCTCTTGAACAGTCGCCGTGCGCAGCCTGAGACAGTGTCGCCTGGTACTTTGTGGTGCGGATTCCACGCGTCGGGGTAGGTCTGTTCAGCTCCAGGTTGGTATTCACACAACTCCATAAGGGTGAATAGCATTGCTGTCTCATGAGCGGGCCGTGCGCGCGCGCCTGGACCATCTTCAGGCAGCGCGTCGCAAACCAGGTGGACGAGAACTGCGCGAAAGCGATGCACACGGTGCGCCCGGACTTGTCCACCTTGCTCACAAAACGCAGCTCCTGCGCGCAGCGAGCCGGATCCATGGGGCAGGGTAGGGTCCATGGGATAGGGGTGTGGGGGGGTGCAGGGTGCTTGTCCATGCTCACAAAGCGCAGCTCCTGTGCGCGCCGGGCCGGCGCGCGCCCGCGCTCGGCACGCGAGCCTGCGGCGCCGGCGGGCCGGGCATGGCGGAGCGTGTGGCGGCCTGCACACTGGCAGAGCAGGCGCGCGCCCACGGGGCGAGGCTGCCCCGCATCAGAAGAAGCACTCGTGTCACGGGTGTTTTCGCACGGGCGCTCTCGCGCTCCCAGGCCCGGCTCAGAGGCCGTTGGGTCACGGCCCCGGGCGGCTCAGCAGCAGCAGCAGGAGGCCGTGCCAGGGTAGGGTTCGGAGGGCTTGGGTGCGCGCCTGGAAGCCCTCAAACGCGCGGAAGATGTGTGCGAGCTCGCGCTTGGTCGCGTCGCCGGGCAGGTTGTCCACGTACAGCGTGCGGCACGCGTCCGGCGCAAAGCTCTCCTCCTCGGGCGGCGTGGCGCCGCGCTGGTACGGGCCCTCGGGCGTGCCCGCGTACGGGCCAGCGCCCGCGCCGCGGTCGTCGTGCGCGGGCGCAGGCGCCAGGACCTGCGGGCCCGGGTAGCCGCCGTCCGCCGGGCCGCCGGCGCCGGGGTAGGCCTGCGGCGCGCCCCACTGCTGCGCGCCCGGGTCACCGTAGGCAGGCGCCGGCGCCGGGCCGGGCGCCTGCGCCGGCAGCGGCTGCAGGTGCGGCTGCAGCGGCGGCTGCAGCGGCAGCGGCTGCGGCGCCGGCGCGCCGTACTCGGACCGCGGCACGCCGTACTGGCTGCCCGCGGTGGGCGCGGGCAGCGTCGGCGGCGGCGCGCCCGTCTGCCGCGGCATGCCGTACGGGCCGCCGTCCTGCTGCACGTACTGGCCAACCCCTGCCGCAGCGCATTGCAGGGGCGTCTTCAAACTGCTGTAAGGGACTAACCTGAGCAAGCCCACATCACACCTGGCATTAACCGGCAGACGAGCGCTGCATCACATGCTCACAGTGCGGCTGGCGGACACCTGTGCTGCTGACTCAGTGCAGGTCGCCTGCCACAGTGGTCTGATCCAGGCGGATGCCACCACGCAGCAAACAAGGCATCAGTGTGAGGACAGGGGGGGTTGCTGCGGTGGCGCGATATGCACAAGCCAGGCCCGCTTTACAAGCCCGCGCAGCTGCGGGCGAAGGGTGCGCAACGGCGCACCTGAAGGCTCCGGAGCGCCTGCACGGTACCCGTACCCCGCCTCCCCGCCCGCCTGCTGCGGCCCGCCAGCCATCTGCCGGGCGGCCTGCGGCTGCGCCAGCACCGGCTGCGGCACATAGCTCCCGCCGCTGCCGCCCGCCTGCGGCTGCGGCGCGTACGCGCCGCCGCCGCCGCCGCCGCCCGCCTGCGGCGGTTTGCCGCCGTACCCTGGCGGCAGGCTGGCCAGGGCGGCGGGCAGGCCGCCGCCGCCCATGCCCTGCAGCTGCTGCTGGCCATAGCCGGGCCCGCCCGCGGGCTGCGGCGCATAGCCGCCGGGCGCGGGCTGCTGGGGCTGCGGCGCGTACCCTAAGCCTGGTCCCAGCCCCGGCCCCGCGCCGCCCTGCTGCGGCTGCTGCGCTGGCGCGGGCTGCTGCTGCAGCGGCAGGTAGCCCCCGGCGGGCGCCTGCTGCTGCTGCGCGTAGCCGCCCGGGCCTGCACAGGCGGCAGGCCGCACAGCATCAGCTGGGTGCCCGGCGAGCAGCAGGGGGCCAGGGTGTCAGGGTGACACCCAGTGCAAGCAGGGTCTTGGCGTGCCCTGTGTCTGCCTCAGTTGCTCGCTGCACACCGATAATGCTGTGCTGCCACGACGTCCTCCAATGGGACGCGCACAAGCTCATATGCAAGATTGTGCCGACCTGTCTAGGGCCGCTAGCTCTCTGACGTGAACACACTGAAGCAGCTGGAGCTAGGGGCTGCGCACGCGCGCAGCCACTCTGCCACAAGAAGCGGGTCATGGCCCCTGCCTGAGAGCAACTGGCAACCGAAGCAGCCCACCACGCATGCCCCCGATGCTCCTGCGGGACGTGGGGTAGAGTGCGCATGCCATGACAGGCTCTTCATGCTCTTAGGCATCCTCTTCAACAATTCTCCGATCATTCAAAGGCTCACCCTAGCCCTAAACAAGGGGCACGCTGCGGCAGCACCTTGCAGCTGGCCGCCGGCAACGGAGACCGTGGCGCCGTAGCCGCCGCTGGCCGGCGCGGCCATGCCCTGCCCTGTCGGTGCCGGGAGCAAACCCTGCGGCGCCCCGCCGCGCGGGTCCACCGCCGGCGCCCCTGCGCCATAGCCCTGCGCACGGTGTGCTGCCTTGAGTCCCACATGTCGCCTGCTGCTGGACTGGCCACGGCGCGCATGGGTCCGGCCCGGATGAAGCAGGCGATGAGCGACAGCTGCATGGCATAAAGCCGGCGCCATCCCTCCGTATGCCTGCACACAACGCCTTGCCCGGCATGTGTCGCTGGCTGCTGATGCGTACCCTGCTTGAGACAACCCCAAGCAGGCCCTGCACCGCCACTGAATGGGCGTGGAAGATAACGGACATATCTGCTATACTGTCACTACGCAGACACTCCAATCCCCACTGCGGAATGGCCAGCTGGCGCAGAGGCCGAATGCTATCTGCTAAGGCACTTGCTCAGCCGACCGCAGGTGAGCTGCGCTGGTGCGCATGCCCTTTTCGACAGGCCGCTGGTCGGCGGCGATGCGCGCGGTGGCAGTGTGCGCGGCAAAACTATACAAACAGACGGCAGTCGCAGCTGCACGCTGTCCATACAAGCTCAGCATCAGCTTGCGTCTGCTCGACAGTACGACATGATGCAATGCTGTGCGCCCACTGCGCATCGCTACTCATGTGCACCACGCCATGCTGTTACTATCAGCATGCGGCCCAAACGACATGCTGTGATGCTGACTCTGTCTATACTTTTCCCCAAAATATAGAGAGCTGGGAATGCGCGGAAGCCACCCTCCATGTAGCAGACTGTCTGGGCAAATAGAGTTGTGTAAGAAATCTGACTGTTAGATGCATACAGCAGCATGCTCTCTGACATAAAAACAGCACTGATTTTGCGAGGAGATGGAGAGCTTGCAGAATCGGCGTAAACGGCTGCAAGCTGCGACGCGCTTGCCCAGCTGGCAGTCGCCAGACGCGCAGCAAGTGTCGAAGGAACCCGAGTCGAGGAAACAGGCTCGCGCGGCTGACTTGCATCACTGCCATCATCGGCAAGCCCTGAGCTGGCATATTGCAGGGTGAGAGGGGGCCAGGGTGAGAGGGGGGCGGGCGCAAAAGGTGGGGAGAAAGCGTACGTTCTCTGCCAGGCCCTGTATTGGCCTCACTGCAAATGCACTCACCTTGTAAGGCTTGCCGTGCGTCCTTCTACGATGCCGGAGGAGCTGTCCGGCATCGTATCGACTTCATATCTAGCGAGGCTGGCAGAGCATGTGCCGCGGGGCGGCTCACCCCCAGGCCGTTGACGTCTGTGCGCATCTGCTTGTACGGCCCCGCCTGCATCTCTGCGCTCCCCGGCACACCACGCGCCGTCACGCGTCCGCTCCTTGCCCAGCACGCAGTCCACAGAGCGCGCGGGGGCTCAGGCTGTGTGCGACTGAATGCGCACAGCCATATACAGTCTGCCGGCCTCTCAGCACAGGCACAAGCATTCAGTCTGCGGCAAAGTAGCTAGCAGCGCCGTCGTCGCAGTACAGATGTTTTGGCACAGTCTGCTCGGCGTATGCCCGTCTGTCGCACAGCGTCGACGCTGTGACTGCAGCGGTGCTCCCCGGACGCGCGCTACCAGAGATATACCTGCTTCAGCTTGCAGATGCAGTGCAAGCGTACACCTGTGCTGCTGAGCTCAGCTGCGCTTGCCGTGCGCTGTCGACGCTCCGCGCAGATGCGGTTGCACAGTTACGCAAGTAATCTTGCGCAAATTTCACACTGTTAAGAACGGGTTGCTGGACGACGGCGAGCTCTGCGCTGCCAGCCGCATCAGGAACGAGGGTGCAGACTGTATGGCTGCGCGAAGGAAACGACACCCTTGAGTGGGGCTGCCGGCGGCTTGCAGACGCACCCGGCTCTCGCTCGCGCTTCAGCGGCAGGTGCTTCTCCGCGGGTGCGCAGGTCTCAATCAGCAGGCCCTTGGCATCCCAACCCTGCCAGCCGTGGTAGATGGCGCGCGCATTGTCGGCGGCCTGCGGGTCGCAGAACTCGACGTACCCCAGGTTCCTGGCGTGCGCGCACTCTCAGCGTCGCAGAAGCCTGGTGTGATCTTTCTCGTGAGGCCCAGCTTGGAGCGCGGCCGCCTCTGCCGTGCAGCGCGGCGCCGCGCCGTCCGCCAGGCTGCGCGGCACTACTCCGACAGCCGTTTGTGGCCTTCAAGTGGCAGCGTAACAACAGCACACGCGGCCGCCGGTGCTTGAGACACGCGCGCCGCTTGTCGCACGCACTGCTGGTGTTACCAGGCTGCCAGGACCGCAAGATGCAGGGCGCGGGCGACTCACGTGCCGCTCTCCGTCTTGAGCATGCGGCAGCCGAGGCAGCCAGCCAGCTGCAGGAACAGCCGCGAGAACTCGTCCTGGCTGATGAAGTGCGGAATGTTGGTCACTTGCAGCGTCGCCATCCTGGTCCTTGCTGTGCTCCTGGCCACAACCACGGCTGAAGGCAGGCAGTGTGAACAACAATCGATCAACAGACAGACACACAGCAGGACACAGGCAAGCTCTTTGAACAAGGGTAGGTCGTTATGATGTGTTCTGTCAACTAAAGGCCTGATGGCCTGCACACTACTGACTGCCCAAGGCTGTCGATCGAAGAGTACCGCCCAACCTATCCTCATCGTTGTATTGCTAGACTCTGGTGTACTCCTAGCACGCCTGCTTGCCTCCTGACCACCTTCTGAGCAGTAGTGGAGCGACTGGCAGCTTAGCGCTGCAGAGGGGCCCGCGTGCAAGTGCGGGCGCTGGCGGCGCCGGCGGGCAAGCAGCGCTGAGCGCCGACCATGCCGCCCCACACGCAATTGGAGTCGGACCCGCTCTGCGGGGATGAGAAGTATGAAATGGTGAAGCAGCTGGGCCGCGGGGCGTTCGGCTCAGTGGTGCTGGCAAAGGAGAAGGACACCGGCCAGCCGGTGCGTGCTGCAGCAGCTGGCTGTGTGCACCCAGCTGCATGTGATGGGCAGCTGCCCGCTCACATCTGTCTCACGCTGCACCTTTGTGCGTGCCAACATGTGCAAGCGCAGCTAGTAACATGGTGCGATATGGCGCCGCGCAGATAGCATTGGTGCGGAGACCATCTTCTCTGCATGCTCGGCCCACGCTGCCAGCGCCTCCTGATATGCCTCCCACATAGCAGTCAGTATCTTGCATGCTCCCAAGCTACTCAAATAGCAGAAGTGCTGTAGCGGCACCTGCCGGGACTGTGACTGACCACCGTCTGGGGCGCGCGCAGAAGTTCATAGAGCGGCGGCACGTGCGACCCCCGCACCGCTGCCCCACGTCCTGCAGCAAGCGCTGGCTGCTGCCCGTCGCCTGCCTGCTGCCGCGCCTGCCCGTCACGCCCGTCACACTTGCCCTGAGCGCGCGCCGGGCGCGCAGGTGGCGCTCACAAAGAAGTACGTGCGGCGAGAGGTGATCAACCACTCCAGCCTGACGCACCCGCACATTGTGAAGTTCCGCGAGTGCTTCCTGACCGACAAGTACCTGGCCATCGCGATGGAGTACGCGGCCGGGGGCGACATGTTCAAGTATGTGTCCAACAAGTGCGCGGCCCGGGCGTCTGCGCGCTGGCGCTCCGCGGCGCTGCCTGGCCGGCGCGGCTGGGCCGCATGCGTGTGGAGAGCTCCTAGCAGCCCATGCAATATATGCCTACATTCCAGTACCCCGCAGGACTACCTGTGGAGGCGCAGTTATGGCCGCAAGAGTGCGTGCATGTGCACAGCCCCATGCAGACCGTGCGGTGCAAAAGTGCTTGCCGGCAATGGGACCAGGGGCGGGCTGGACGAGAAGGAGGCTCGCTGGTTCTTCAAGCAGCTGATCCTCGCGCTGGACTACTGCCACAAGATGGTGCGCGGACTGCGCCTGCGGCCAGTGTGTGTTCTTGCTTCGGTCGCAAGCAAGTCCGGTCTCACCGGGGCATCCTTTGTGAGGATCTGCCGGCCGCGCTAGTCCCTGGTCTGTTCAGCGAGCGCGCAGTGCGACATGGGAATCCAGAATGTCTGCTTTGCAGTCGCATGCGCAGATACGGGGCTTGGCGCATACTTGCATCGGAGATGCTAGGGTAGGGCCCAGCACCCTTACCTTTTCGTTGCGCAACGAGCGCGGCCCGCGGGTCGCGCGCAGGGCGTGTCCAACCGCGACGTCAAGCTGGAGAACACGCTGCTGGACCGCCTGGCGCCCGGGCACAAGCCGGTCGTCAAGCTGTGCGGTGCGCACGTATGCACGGCGCCCTCCCGCGACCGCGCCAGGAACCCAGGGACTCTCTCTCAGAGCAGTAAACGTTCCCTGTGTGACCGTGCACAGGTTAGAAGTAGCAGGTCGCAGCGTGGCTGTGCCTTGGGTGACCGGGCAGGAGGCCTTGCTGCAGTGCAGTTGCTATGTTGCACACGGCTTGCGCAAGCCACAGAACATGCCTCACAGCGAGCCTGACTGGCGCGCGGTGCGGCGGTAAGCCAGACTTTGGCCTCAGCATCAACGAGTCCAACAGCCAGGCGAACACGATGGAGGTGGGCACGCCGGGGTACTGCGGTGCGGGCCCTCATCGTTGCCTGCGAGCGCATGTGCTGCGTGTACTGCTGCCCGGTGTCCTGGGGCGCCGCAGGCGGGTCTGTGCGGCCTGTCTGTGGTGTACGTGCAATGCGTGCGGCGGCTGGGGGACCCCGCACCCCCGGGCCCCCGCTGCGGCAGCGGGTGGACTCCCTCTGCCAGCCTGTGCGCGCCAGCGCAGGACACAGAGAGTGGCTCGTCCGGTGCTGGAGTGGGTATAGGGCCCTGTCCTCTACACCCTACACTTAACCGGGGCCGCGCAGCGCCGGAGCTGCTGGAGGGCAGCAACCAGGGCAGGGGCTACGACAGCAAGCTGGCCGACGGTGCGCGCCTGCATGCTCAGTCCTGTTGCGGCAGTTGACACGTGTGAACTGCCTGCAAAGGGGCCCGGCAAGCTGCACGCTGGTCGGGTTGCACAGCGCAAAGCCCGACGACGTGTACACCGTGCGCATCCACACAGATGTGAGTCGTGCTATGATTTCGTTGTAGGCTTGTGCCCGCTTGCTTGCCTTTCGGCGCTGCGAGTGGCGGTACCCTTTTGGCTGTCTGTTGCTGACGTCGCTGGTGTATCGCAGTGTGGAGCTGCGGGGTGATGCTCTTCACCATGATCTTTTGCACGTATCCGGTGAGTGCCTCATGTTAAATGGCTCATGGCAATGCATGCCATGGGCCTCTGCCTGGCATGCAGTCTGAAACATGCATGCAGTCTCAAGTTGATCTCACTGCCTTGTCCTAGCAGTCATCACAGTGGTGGTGACATACACTGTTAGCAGAGGCATCTGAGTGCACATATGCATTGCTGCTCACCTCCCTCTGTGTCTGTTGGTTGGTGGCGCGCTGGCCACCCAGAAGCGCCGCATACCCTCTGTGACGGCTGCGCGTGCTTGTTGTCACCCGTGCGCCTGCGCAGTTTGACGACTCCAAGGACAACGCGAAGGACCCGAAGATCGTGAACTTGAATATCCGGCAGCGCGTGATGAAAGGTGCGCGGCAGCGCCCCGCCGCGCTGCAGGCACGGGCGCTACACTTGCGCAGCCTCTCGCTCCATGCAGCGTGGCAGAGCGCATCCACGCCGTGTAGCTCATGGTCTGACCTGGCAATGCCTGTATTCTGTGGGAGGGCGCGCATTGCGCTGATGTGACGTGCATGTGCCCGTGCAGGCCAGTATGTCTTCCCGCGCAGCCCAAAGGTGTCGGCGGAGTGCAAAGACTTGATCAACCGGATCTTTGTGGTAAAAGCAAAGGAGCGCATCACCATCCCGGAGATCCAGGTGCGCCCGAGCATAGGGTTGGGCTATGGGCTGCTCCCGGGGAGCGGTGCGTGTCTGGCGCGGGCGAGGCCGGTTTGCAGGCGGGCCTGCTGGCGCGTGCGGGCGAGTGGGCCGCTGTTGTAATGCTGGTGTGGCCTCTTGTGCGTGCAGCAACGCCGTTCAGACAAAGCCCGCGCGGCCGAGTCTGTTGAAGGCAGTGTGCTAGCCCGGGGCGGCGCGGTGGTGCATCCACAGCACCGCGGTGAGCCAGATGTGCCGCGTGCGCTCCTGCTGACGGCGCCACCGAGCTCATGCCTGCTGGCGGGGCGCGCAGGAGCACCCCTGGTTCCGGAAGGACTTCCCGGAGAATCTGGACCTGGGCAAGGTCAACGCGGCGTACGTGGACATGGCGCAGTCCAAGCTCAACCCGGACAGCATCCAGATCATCGACCGCGTGATCCAGGAGGCGTGCGCGGGCGCGGACCTGCGGCCGCCCGCCGCGTCGGGCAACGGCTGCTCGCTCGGCGACCTGGACGACTTCATGGACGGCCTGGACCTGGAGCAGTAGGGTGGAGGGGGAAAACCCTATTTATACCCTGCTCCAAGGTTTGGTTTCCGAGCATGCGCGCGCAGCGCTGCTAGGACGGGCCCAATGTCAGCTTCCATGGCCTGCTCGGAGTGCCGCTCCGCAGCGCCAACCCATGGTGCAGCGGGCAGCCGTCTGGGGACGGCCAGCCCAGCTTTGGGCGGCAGTCATCATTAGCTATTGGCTAGGGCTGCAGAGCAGAGCGCGCTGAGGCGCTCGGGCCTGCGCATGGCTGTGCACGGGAGGCCAGGTAGTGGCTGTGGAGAGGGTGCAGTGAGCGCAGGGGCCAGGTTTTTGCTCTTAGGCGCCTATCGTGATCGGGCGGGTCTGCTTAGCTGAGCCACGCCGGCCGCACCTAGCTATGCCTGCTGAGGTTGAAGCAGGGCTGTCGCGCAGGTGCGTTTGGGGTCTTCGAATTTTTTTAAACAGGGTCTAAGGGCGGCACCGCACCAGAAGTGCTTGGCATGGTTGAGGGCGCTTTTACGGTTCTGTTCTTTACTTTTTGTGCGATTGCAGGTGGCTCTGCTGGCAAGGCCCTGTGGAGAGTGGGGTCTGGTATCTCGCGTACCTCAGGCGTCCCTGCCTGTTCAAGGACGATGCTCTAGCAGTGGGGGTCTGCAGTGCCCGTCCCTTAGAGCGCAGCCACAGCTGACACCCGGGTGCTCCGTGGCTGCCTGTGGGGCACCTGCATGCCATGCGTGCCTGCCAGGCTGCAGCGCTGATGCGCTGACGCGCTGACGCCTTGCTCATGTAGGATGTAGCGCATCAGGTACCACCTGGTGTGACGGATGCGCGCCGGGCGGCGAGCTTCCTCAATTGTGCACCATGCATGTTACAAGGACAACAGACACTCATGCAGGCTCGCCTACAATGGCACGCTTCCTCAAACGTTCAAATGCGAGGCCATGCAGACCTCCCTGTTCTCAAAGCACACTGTCATGTTCAGGCTCACAGCAAGCCCGTGCCTGGCAAGCCAGCATGGGGCACTGGTGCTGATGCGTATGCTCCCCTGGTTCTGGCCATAACACGCCACTGAACACCCAGCGCAACGCATGGCAAGGTCCAGTGTAGGCGAGAGCTATACATGGGCTGGTATGGCACGTCACACGCAAACACTTCCATGTACTCCACATGGTGATACTCCTCTAGAGGCTTCAAGGTGCAGCCCTCGCCGCCGCCGGCCGCCGGCCGCCCGACTCGTGGCACTGTCGCACGCTTGCTGACAGGCCCCCGCCCCTGCAGGGCCCCTCCTCAGCGACCACACAGGCTATGTGACATAGCCGCTCCCACACTCTCAACCAAGTTCCTCTTGACCCCGCACATGCATGGCGGCCGCGACGGCCGCGTCGACCACTGCAGCCGCTAATGCGCTCGCGCTGCCATCGCGGACAACGTCGCCCCGGTGCGCAGCTGCAGGGTGTGTCTCGCGGTTGCCTGGGCGTCGCCTGTACGTTCCTCTGCTCTTCAACCCCGGGCTCTTGCGATGCCCGCAGCACCCAGTGCACAGGGCGCAGCGAGGGCCGCCGGGAACAGCAGGAAGGCCCACAACCCCCGAGGGCATGGTGCCGCCCTGGACAACTGCACGCGCGCCCGCGCCCGCTGCCAAGCTCATGGCGCCGAGCTCCTGCATGGCGCCCTCAGCCTACCCATCGTTCTCATGCACTGCCCATGGCGCCTGCATCCGCCTTGCCGCTGGCGCCCCCAATGGCAGCCACCTGGGAGCCCTCCCCGGCACGCTCAGCGCCTCTGGGCGCATGCGCCGCGCTCGTCCCAGCCGCGCGGCGGCGGTGGCGGGCTGGACGCGCGGGGCCTAGACCTGGGCGAGCCGCCGACAGGGCGGGCGCCCCACCGGCTGCCCTCCGGCAGCGCCACGCCGGCCTCGTCCCCCCAGCCCCCACCTGCCGTGCCTTCGGTCAGCAGCACCACCGCACCTGGCAGGCTGCACGGCCGGGGCAGCTCGAGCTCGGTCTCAGCGGGTGCGCCGCCCGCAGGCGATTCCTCATGCACCAAGGAAGATGGCAGGGCCCGCTCTGGGGAGCGCGCGCGCGCGCTCCCCAGCAGGTCCAGCAGCGGGCTGGTGGCGCCGGCGCCCTCCCCCACCGCCCACTCATCCTCGGGGCCTGCAGCGCCCGCAGTGTACCCTGGGCGGCTAAGCGGCGCGCCCGCAAGCCCCAGGTTCAGCACTGATTCACCCGGCCAGTCCGCGGGCGAGCTGCCCCTGCCGGGCCACAGACCGCGGTCGGTCCAGCCTCCGTTATTAGCGCGGGGCTCAGGCGCCTCCTCCCCGCCATGCATGCGCTTGCCGCCACGCTCAGGCGAGCCCACGCGGGCAGCAGCGGGCCAGGGAACCGGCCCTGTTGGCGACAGGCTACGCTCGGGCGCTTCGGGCGCCTGCGCCGGCGGCGGCCCGCCCGACTTCAGCTCCCGCTCAACCGAGCCGGGCCACGCCTCCGGGGCAGCTGCCCACTGTGCCCGCGGCGGCCGCACACAGTCCGTGGGCTTGGGCACAGCCGTCGGAGGCCACTCGCGCGGACCGCCCTGCCCCGCCTCCGAATCAGGCGCTCCCGCGGGCAGCCCCGGCAATGCTGCGGCAGGCCCCCCGGCATGCTTCCCTGCGGGCGCGGCCGCGGGCCGTTCCGGCGTGGGCGGCGCCCACTGCGCAGCCGGCACAGTAGCCCCAGCCGCTTCCGCGATCACCATTTCTGCGGCCAGCAGCGCTTCATGCACGACCGCCGCCGCTGCGGGCTGGCCCGCGCCCAGCAGAGTGGAGTCGGGCGCGTCCGCAAGCGCCGCCGCGGCTGGCCGCGCAGGCGCCGGCCCACTCACAGGTGCTGCAGCCGCCGGCAGCTCTGTGGTTGTCGCCTGCAGGTGCACCGGCAGCCCGCTCGCGTCCGCGGCCATGAGGCCCAGCAGCGGGGTAGCGGGCGCTGGGGCAGCCGCTGGGGGAGCGTCCGCCAGGGCCGCGGCAGCCGGCAGCGCGGCCTCCCTGGCAGCGGCCGGGGGCATCGCAGCCGCTGCACCGGCCTGCAGAGCGGCCGGTGTGGTCGTGGCAGCGGCGGCTGCTGGCGTCGGCGGGGACGGCGGCGGGGCGGGCGGCGGCGCGGCGGCGCGCGGCTTCGGGCGGCGGCCCAGCAGGCGGCCCAGCAGCGAGCGCAGCGTGCGCATGGCACCCCCTGCACGGCGCGCGCCCCAGGGGCTCAACATCGCAGTGCCTCAACGCGCCTGCAGCAGGCGGCCTGTCGCAATGTGGAGCTGCGCTGAATCAGACGCGGCCCATGCCCCGCTGACGAACAGCTCCCCCAGCCCCCCCAAGCATCTGTGCAATGATGGACTTGTAATGCAAAGTGGCAGTCGTTCTTTGGCTGCCTGGACTGAGACATGCAGGCATACCTGCGGGTGTCGGCGCCGGCGCAGTGGGCGCCTCCACGAACGGCAGCCCGAAGCGCGGCGGGCGCGCGCGGCGCGCGTGCATTGGGTGGGAGTCCGCGCGCGTACGGTCCGCCATGCCTGGGGAAGGGGTCAGCGCCACGCGCCGCGCGGCTGCGCGGCGTGCTTGTGCACACGTCTCAGCAGGCTTGCGACATGGGACCTGGGATAAAAATTGCAGCTGAAGGCTGCTAGGCCAGGATCAGGGCCTATCCTGCGTGCAGCTTGCCGGGCCCTCCGCGCGCGCGCAGTGCGCCAGCTGCATGCGGAGTGCATGCGATATTGTGTGCAGACTCTCAGAGCGCATGCAGGCAATTGAGCGGCTGGAAGAAACAAGGCTGCTCGTGGCCACAAGCGAATGCTGCTTACAGAGGACGTGACCGGCCGTGAGTGCAGACAGTTATGGCTTGCATCCCTCAAGTGCCCGTAAAGCGTCCATGCGATTGAAACAAGTAAGGTATTCTGCAGACGTTGGGTGCCTGCAGGACCTTGAGCGCATGGAGAAGCGGGCCGCCGCGCAACCAGGGAAGCCGCCGCGTGCGCGAGCACTGCAGCGTGCGCGGCGCTCGCATACACGCGCACGGCGACGAGGCAAGGGCAGCGACAGCAGCATGACCGGGCTGCTGCGCGCGCCCGGCTGTGGTGCAGCCTCGATCTCCGCTTGCAGCTCGGCGGCCTGCAGCGCGGCCGGGACAACAATCTCCGCCGGCAGCGCGGCGGCGCGCGGCGCGGTCGGGACGATGATTGCGGCTGCGGCGGGCGCTGCGCCGGCGGGCGCCTCCACCTCGGGCGGCATAACCTGTATAGCGCTGTCCCAAGTATTTGCTCCCACCTCCTCATTACTCCAAAGAAGGCAGTGCTCATGGCATGCATGCTGTGGCCACCCATTCAGCAGTGATGGAGCTGCGGCGTGGCTGCTTCGCTCAAGCGCGCAGATGGCGGGGCAACCAGACGAGGTCCCATGAGTACTGCTGCAGGTGAACGAGTCCATGAAGTTCCCGCACCGGCGGCCCGCGCCCCAGCAGCTCCGGCATGTGCTGCGCGCGCCGGCGCTTTCGCACCGCCGCTGCCTCCTCAGCATTCTCGTCGATCCATGTGTACCTTCCGTGAACACAAAGACAATTAGCAGTGCATGGCGCAGGTTGGTGCTGCACGGGCAGCCATGCCTGTTGCGCGTGTCCCGAGGTCCACCGGCAGCGAGGATGAGTCACGCTTGCTGGCGGTGGCACAAAGGATCTCATAAGGGCTGTCCAGGGCTGTCCAGGCAGAAGCGCTGCAGGCCCCGCTGAGCGGACGGACATGTGGTGAAAAGTGAGATCACAATGCGCTGCATGGTACATGCTGCCAGGTGCTGCCAGCCATGCAAGTCCATGGTGTGGGCGCCACCGCTTTGCTGCCTGGGCGGAGCATAGGGATAGGGTAGGGTGGCCTACCGATTTGCTGCCTGGGCGGGCCGTAGGAATAGGGTAGGGTGGCCTACCGATTTGCTGCCTGGGCGGTCGCCTCGCATGCGATGACCAGCGCCGCGACGACCTCCTGCGCGAAGGCCGCCGCAGCGGGCGCGGCCCGAGGATCGTGCAGTGGAGCCGCGATGGGCATGCCCTCCATGCCAGGCCCTGCCTGCGCAGCCACACCGCTCGCTGGCAAGCGCAAGGTGGCCGATTGTACGTTGGGGGCCATCACGCGCCACCATCGAGCGGGTGCGGCAGCCAGTGGCTCGCAGCCACTTGCGGCCACTGCTGCCGAGGCAGCCACCTGCACAGGCAGACTGGAGGCGTGTAGCCGGCATGCCCAGGGCCATGGCCGCCTTTGCATGGTACATGACACCTATTTGCTTGCATGCAGGGCTAATAAACAGAGCAGCTCTGCAGTTGATGTCCGCTGGTAAGCCAGCAAAATACTACACTCGTCTTTGAGACAGCCAATTCATCATCATGACATGCCACTGGAGGAAATATGGCAGGCTACATGGCTCTCCTCCATGCGTAACAACACGCTGCTCACTGACGGGCATGAATATGCATAGTTAAGGACACGAGCTGAGCATAGCCTCTCACCTGGCCGGCTGGCGCAGCAGGCACAAAGGAGGGTGCCTGCGCGGCCAGGAGGCGCGTGTCAGCGGGGCCCCACATGATTGTGTTTGCAGCCCTGACGCATTGAGGTGCGTCGTGCAGCACGAAGCTGAGGTATCAAAGCCTACCAGCTCGAGGACTGTCAAGGCCTCTCATGCTGCTTCCAGCTACCACGCAGGAACTGGTGCTTAGCACAACCCAGTACTATACGTTTGCCTAGAAACATAACGCGTGCTGCCGTGCTGAAAATACATCCGGCCTGACCTCCGTTTCAGAAAAGTCTCTGGCTTTCGCTTTGGAAACAATGTGGGACACCTACACGACTCCGGTGAAAGCTGCGTGGACTGTAGCACTGTACAAGGTTGCCTCCGCCTTAAACGTCTCCTAATCTCTCGAGAGAGGCAATACAGATGTAACTTACCTATTGCTCTGAGAAGCTTGAAACAGCGTCTGTGCTCGAGTGATATCTTCCCAAGGTGGTATGGCCCTTGGTGCGCAAACCTGTGGAACCTACCTCACATCTCAGCGTTGAGGCAGAGGATGGCTAATCTTCTGCTTGCACACAAGCTTAGCAGGCTACAGGCTACATCAAAGGCTAATTCATTTGTCTTTTGGGTGCAAGGAAACCATAGTGGGGTAGGGTAGCCTGCCGCATGTTCCCCTAGTGCATGACATGCAGCACCGCGTGCGGACATGCACCTTTCCAGACGTACAGCTTGTTCTCGAGTATGGCAGCACATGTGCACACACATAAGTGCTGGTAAGCAGAGCGCCTTACAAAGGACGGCGGAAAACGTCTCTAGCTAGCAATTTACAAAACAAACAGATCATGCATGAGCTTCAAGACATGACTAGAGAAGTTATTGGTGCCAGCCAAATACCTGTAGCATGGCTGGCACCGCGGCGAAGAGACCCTGCCGACTGTCCCGCCCACAAGGACATGTTTCCACAGCGTGCGCAGGCACGCCGCACAGTTCACAGTCGTCCGCAAAGCCCACACCGTTTCTCTCAGCCACACATATGTCGTCCACAGTCCGTACACCGAGCTCGCACACGCCCCTCAGAAAACACTTTGCACAAGCTCTCGCGGGCCTGGTCGCACTCAGGCCGCATCTGCAGTATGCCACCTCCAAAATCGAACAGTCCATAAACACATGTGGATGAGCGCCCATGAAAACAGTTTGCGGCTCTGCCGCGCCTGGTGTTCCTCGGCTCGCCTCGGAAAATCGCCGAATTGTCAAAACCGCTTCTGCTCGCATCGACTCGCACGCATCAACTCTCTACCCGATCATGTACAGCCGAGGGCGTCGGCACGCATGCCACGCCCTGAAAATGCTCTCTCTTCACTGCATGCACATCACAAAGCCGTGCACTCTCCCTCACACAAACCAAAAAAGGCGGGCCCCACAGGATCCGGGGCATCGAGCAGCTCGCGTACTGCTGCTGCATCCGCGGCAGCTCTTCATGTACACAGACAAGTACTGGCGCAAAATCTGACCCGTCCAGGCACTGCAGGCTCAGCAGCACAGTGCCGCAGCACAGCAGCGCACTGCACAGGATGCTCGAGCTGTTCCTCAGGCGCCGGGCTCATATCAACGGCACCGTGGTAGCTTTGGACCGCCCACAACGCTCAAGCGGGAGCCGGTTGCGCGTTTGCTGGCTGGGCAACGCCACGCCTTGCCTGGTAGGACACGGCGGGCCCATGCGAGCACGCTACTTTGTGCTAGCGCTGCCCAGCTTGAACTGGTAAGAGTATGCGCCCTGGGGCGCCTCAGCCCCTGCACGCAGCAGACGGTGCCTGCAGCTGGAAAAATAGCGCTTACAGTCATATGTTGCGCTTGTTCGACACAAGGAGCAGACACGGAAGGTTCAAGGAGCATAACACCTGTGCAGCTTGCGGACACTGTGATAAGCAGTTTTGCTGTGAAAGCTTGATCATGCGTATTGATTTCTGAAACTAAAACACCACCTCAAGGACATAGCTTTGACGCGCAAACTGTTGCTTGCCAAGTCAATCTCTATGACACAAGGACACTTTCACTCTTTTCAAAGTGAAGCGCTAGGACACCAGGGCACCTGGAAAGGTTGCTCAACAGTTCAGGCGTTGAGCTCCTGCAGCAGCACGGCGCACCTGTTGCCCAGCTGCGCAGGTCGGCGAAGGGGTTGGTGCCTTGGTGGACGGTGTACAGGCAGCCAAACGCGATGCTGGCAGGAAACACCACCGCCACGATCTTGGAGTGCTTCTCCACGAGGAACTTGCCAACGCTCATCGCGCTGCACGCCTCACACAGCCTGCGGCGCGGCAGCAAGGTGACCCAGCGCCCCTGCAAGGTTGGCAGGGCCGCCTCAAAAACTCAACTGACCCACAGCAGGTGTCTGCGCAAGGACCGCTGACGACCACAAGCTGGGGACAGCCAAGCGGCGTAGCTCAACCTGCGCACACCTGCGCAGAGCGCGTGCTTGGGTGGCGACGGCGGACAGGGGGGCGGCGCGCCGCTGTGAGCAGCTACTGGCTTCACCTACGAGGCGCGGTGTGCCTCAAAGTCAGTGGATTTCTAGCCGTGCGTGAGCATGACAGCACACACCGGTCACAGACGGCACTCTCCAACACAAGCTACAAGCAAGGCCAGCACGGAGCGGAGCCGGCGCTGCACACCACTTATGGCTTGACCCGTTGTAGGCGCAAGCGCAACCGTGCCGCCCTGCCCCTCCCTTGTGCGCGGTCCCAGCCTGCCTTGGATCTTGAAGATATCTGCCGCTCAGGGCCTGCCCAGGGTAGGGATCTGGCGCCACAGCACACTGGGGAACAAGGCTGCAAAAGCCTTGTTCTCACAGCTTTGCACTCGTTTGCTGACTACCTGCGGTTACAATACAACCAAAGCGGTTCGTTCTAGGCGAGCGCGCGTGTTTCAGCGCCGAGTAGGCGCTGATGGACAGCGAGTCCAAGCTGGAGCAGTTTGTGCTGCTTGCCAGGAGTGCGCGCGGGCCGGCGCTGGCCAAGCTCATAGAGAAGGTGACAGCAGAGCCAGGCGTGTTCAGCTTTGGCGAGCTGCTGGACGTGCCGAGCGTGAAGGAGGTGAGGCCTCAGTGCAATCGTGCGTGTCTTGCTTGGACAGCACCCGCTGCAGCATAGCTATCAGCTGCTGCACTTGATCCTATGTTTCCCGTCAAGTGCATCGAGATTTAATGCCCCGACCGCCCGGCAGCTGGAGAGCTCCGACTACACGCAGGCGTACCAGCTGCTGCTTCTCTTTGCATATGGCACCTGGGCAGACTTCAAAGGCGCGCACCTCGATCATGCTTCGCAACGCTTGGCCGCTCTGCTGCCTGTTCCGTCAACACATTGGTATGCTAGTTGCTTTTGTCACTTACCTGGGCTGTGTGTTGTGACAGCCTCGGCGAGCGCGCTACCGGCCCTCTCAGACAGCCAGCGCGTGAAGCTGAAGCAGCTGTCTGTAGTATCCGCGGCGGAGAGCAGCAAGGTGCGCTGCGAGCTGCGTCCTGAGCACGCGCACGCTGTGCAGCCTGCCATATACCTGCGTAAGCTTGTCAGCTGCTGCCTCCTGGGTGAGAGCCATCAACGAGTCTCTGCCGTGTTCACCAGCATTTTTATTAGGTGTGCTGGCGTGGAGCAGGTCATACCGTATGCGGAGCTCATGGCGGCGCTGGACATCGCCAACATACGCGAGCTGGAAGACCTGCTGATCACCGAGTGCTTCTACAGCGGCCTGGTCACGGGCAAGCTGGACCAGGCGCGGCAGTGCCTGCGCGTCGCGGACGCCGCCAGCCGCGACGTGCGCGCCGCAGACGTGGCGCCTGTCCTCGACGGCCTCGCCGCCTGGTGCGGCTGCGCTTGCACATGCATGCATTTTGTGCATGCGCTGCTGTTGCTTCGCCCTCCCTTGCTTTCAGGCGCGCCTCCCAGCCAGGCCCCCCAGCGTGGCTTGGTGCCTACTGCTTGCACCTGCCCGCTGCTCGCCCTGTGCCAGCCGTCCTTTGCCCCGCCGCACTTGTACTGACCCCTGCGCGCTCCACAGTCATGTGGCAACCTACCTATACGGTGCTTTTGCACTCACACGACTTCGTGTGAGCAGGAGCGCGGCGGCCACGGACGTGGCGCGCGAGCTGGAGGAGCGCGCGCGCGCGGCGACCGCGGCCGCGGAGGCCGCTGCGCGCGGCGCGGCCGAGGCCGACGCGCGCGTGGAGGAGGTGAAGAAGGCGCTGCGCGCCGAGGCGGGCGGCCCGGGCGGCAGCCTGGCCGGCGGCGCGATGCAGGCGCGGGGTCCCGCCCGCTCGCCCTTTCCACCGCTTGCTCGCCCTGCCCGGCGTCGAGCTCCAGGGAAGAGGTGAGCACCTCCCGAGCTGCGAGCTGCAAAGAAAAGAGCCAGCCTCGTCACCGGAGGCAGGCAGCCTCGCATGTGATGCGGATGGCGCGGCGCTGATGGCGCCGGAGCGACTGCGACGCTCTTCTTCGCTTGAATGCGCCTCACAACAAGCTTGAGCGACAAGCATGAATGAGCGGTGGGCAGCTGCTCGACAGGGACTGCCCGTGCCCGTCTGTGCCGAGCTGCTTGCTGCAGCTCATCCTGTTGCTGTGGCGCGGCAGGACGCGATGCAGCTGGACGAGACGACCGGCCTGGAGTACATGGAGGAGGACCGCCATGAGCGCGGCGGCGGGCATGACCGCATGGGCCGCCCCAAGCGCCGCCGATGAGCACGTGGCGGCGCCTGTAATAGCTGCCGACCCTGCACATGCAGCAGGGAGCGCGAGCTGCTGAGAGCCTGGGCGCTGCCGCGGAGCTGCCTATGCCCGCTTCGCCTGTGCGTCATGAGGAGGCGGTCAGCAGGATGCCTGGCGGCATGCGTGCCACCGAGCAGCTGTTCAGCAGCGGCAAATCAGCAGCAGTGTACAGAGTGAGTGTTGCTGGAGCAGGATGAACAGGGGCTGCAATAAATCAGAATTATCAGGTCTGAAGTTAAGAAACCCAGGGGTGCATGAGCGCATCCCTTGTCTCAACAGCTGGGAGTAGGGCCAAATGACCTTGGTGTGGAGTAGAGGAATTATCTTACAAGTCGTGCATGCATGCTCACTATGAGCCAGTGATGGCACTGACATTCTTGGTGACCCCATTACGGCATGTAATGGGTCCAATGCCACATTCCTCCTTCCAGCTTTGAGGAGCTGTACAAGCAATGCTTGCCAAGCATCCTTTGCTCAACAAAGACAGCTTTCTTGTGTGTTAAACACAAGCTGAAGTTACACCTTTCCAATATTGTTCCGTGGTGTGTAAGTGAGTCAGTGGACAGTGCGCTGTTAGTGCCAGACAGCGTGCTCGGTGGCAGGACGCCAAGGAGCCTGGCATGGAGCTTATCAACCCCGACCCCGTGCTCCACACGCGCAAAGCTGCACGGAGGCGGCTGGTGTGCCCTGGTGCAGTGCAGTTCAGAGGCAGAGATGGAAGCATCACAGTAGCACTTGTGCTTGAAGGTGGTAACAGGGACAGACACGCTACGCGCTATCACAGGAGCCCTGTGACGCAGCTGACGAGAGCGCGCGTGAGCCGATTGACAGACTGGAAGTGTTTGAGGTGAGCGTTCACTCAGTGATTTACTTGGAGCTGTTACTGTTGCTGAAACTGTGCCGCAATACAGAGGCGCAGTCTATGCCAGCTGACTCTAGAATTGCGTGTGTGGCGGGCTTACAGCACCTGCGGGACGTGACTGACCCTGAGCACCCGTACACGCTGGAGCAGCTTAGTGTGGTGACAGAGGAACTCATAGACGTCAGCGATGCAGATAGCTACGTGCGGTGCGATCTTTCACGTTGTGTGCGCTAGACGCACTCGTGCTGAGCAGAGGCTGCTCTGGGCGGTTGACTCCCTGACTTATTCACTGCAACCGTGAGATACAACACGGTCTAGCAACGCCTTGCGATTGTGGGTGTTGCGCTTGCGCTCCGTCATCAGCTACTTGGTCCTTGTGCTTGCCTGCAAGATAGCCACAGTCCTTGCAACCATTTCTTTAGCCCTTCGCACACTGCTGTGCTAACTGCTGGGCCTGGGTCAGCAGGGTGCAATTTACGCCGACCGTGCAGCACTGCAGCTTGGCCACGCTGATAGGGCTCTGCCTGCGCGTCAAGCTCATGCGCGCCCTGCCACCACGCTTCAAGGTGCGTCATGCGTTGGGAGGTACCTGCTGATCACTCACTGCACTGCAAACGCGTGTCTGACAGAGCCTGAAAGAGGTTGCCGAGCGAGCCTTGCAGCTCAAAGAGCTTTGCAAGCTATGCAAGCTGCTGGAACCTTGCGGCGCCGAACCTTTGTGTACCACTAGTTCTGTCGTCCGAGCAGGTGGACATCAGTGTGGCGCCAGGCGCGCACGCCACTGAGGCTGCGGTGAACAAGCAGCTGGCGGACAAGGAGCGGGTCGCGGCCGCGCTTGAGAACCCCAACCTGCTGGCCATGGTGGACCGTTGCTTGGTGTCTTCGGACGCTTGACGCCTCAGCTGGCCGCCAACTTTCACGCGCTTCAGCAGCAGCAGCTGACGTGTACAACAGTGTAAGAGCTAGCTTCTGTACATTGTTGGTTTGTGCATGCGTAGGCTTAGGATGTGAAGTTGTTTGCACCGAAGTTGTCATCCTCCGCATGCGTAGCGCGTTGTCAAACGCTAGGAACATGTTGCTGAGGTCTCATGCTCTGCTTATCTCGCGCACTCTCTCTGTAGCGACATGCTCGGGTGTTTCATTCACATGGCAAGTGCACCGCTTCACCAATATCAAGCATAGACGGCCAGCCATGCTTGCAAGGTCTTTCAAAAAATCCGTGCTGTTCAGTGCATGGCAGACAGCCAGAGCAGCACATACAAGTGATGAGCCCCGCAGCGCGCCACGCACTGGTCAGGTAGCAGCTTCCAACGGCAGCCCACACACATTCTGCGAGCGTACAAAGTGCAGGCGTTCATCCATGGATGACAACGATACAAGGTGAGTGCTACACAACCTTGGCACTGAGCATACGTGGCACATGTAGTGGCTCTAGCTGCTTGCCGCTCGTTCCACATCCTCACCGTTGTACACAACAAGGTTGGACTGCATCATGATATAGCCCGGGGTGCGCTGCGGCTGCGGCGAGCGCCCCTTGTACAAGCCATAGTACTCGATCTGGTTTGGCGGCCCGTCCGAGGGGTGCAGGTCTGCTGTGACGTCCGCCACCCAAGGCCGCACCTGCGCGGTAGCCAGCTCTGCATCAAGTTGCATCAGCATAGTGCACCAGCAGCTGACAGCGGCAACATGTGCTGCATACAGATACGCACGGAGACAGTTGTTGCATCCATTTGCTTTGCTCAAGGCTTTCCATACAGCAGGGCGGAGCACGGCAACGCATGCCGCTCATATGCACAGAATGTGGCTGGGCCAAGTGGTCACTGTCAAGTGCAGCCAGGGAGGATGGAGGGAGCCGGGTACCTTTGCCCCGTCGCACCAACCGTCGCGCCCATACTGCCAGGTGCCATGCTCGTTCGGTACAAAGCCCTCGCGCACCTGCAGGCCAGAAATGGTTCAAGTGGGTAGTGTGCATGCAGCACCCGCGCCTGTGCTGGCCAAACATGCCTGAGCTGCAAAAATTGAAGCTGCCTGCGATCCATGTGCTGCACATCCACTGCGCGCCCCGCTCCTGCCTGCGCTGCGCACTGATGCCATCTTTTGGCGCGCGGAGGTTGTTTCCCAGCCGGTCAGCGAGCCCGCTCCACCCTGCCTCGCCGCAGCGCCGCGAGCGGCGGCCATGCGCAGCCAGCCGGTGCCCAGCGCACGGGCGCGGGCGCGCCCGGCCGGCGCAGCGCCGCTGGGCGACCGCTCAGGCGGGCCCATTTGGCGCAGCTCCGACCCCAAGCCTGGCACAGGCGCACCCTGTCGGCGCAGCCCCACTCGGTGCCGGCCTCCCGGAAGGTGACCGTATGCGCGGCGCCGTTGACCAAGAACGTGTGGCTGGTCACGCAGAACTCCGCACAGTTCTGGTCGTCGCTGCCGTGGCCTGCGCCGCGCGCGCGGACATGATGGGCCGAGCGCACGCTCGCAGACCGCCGCTTGCGGGCCGCAGCCGAGGACTTGGGAGCGGCGGCGCTGCCAAGGACAGCAGAGGTGCGCGCTCTGCGTGCCCAGGGCCGGCCGCACAGCACCAACAGCACGCGTCACTTTCAGCCATGCTTTGCTTTCTCAGACGTGATATGTCAGATGGTAGCAAAGGGCCGCGCGCCGGGCACGGGAGTTGTCGAAACAGACGTTCCAGCCTGCGGGCACGCTGGGAGGGGCGCGCCTGTAATGACGGCTACGAGCAGCGCGCGCGCGGTGCCCTCGGGCGTGCGCACGCGCAGCGTGGGCCGGCGCGCGTTGTACGCCGCGTCGAACGTGTCGCCGCTGAACAGCGGGATGACCTCCGCCGGCTGCGCCTCTGCCGCACCGCCAGGCGCACGCTGCTTTGTTAGGGTTATGCCGGCTAACCCCAACCCTACATCCTGGACTGTGGAGCAAGAGGTCCTGGCGAGCGTGGCTGGTGAGGAGCAGGCCGGGCAGCGTCCCTGAGCGCGGGGCGAGGCAGCGGCGGCGGGCGCCTGCGTATGCGGTGCGCCATGGTGGGCGTGTGACGCGCATCCATGCCGCAGACGCAGAGCGACCACACACCGCTGCGCCGCCGATGCTCACGGCAGCGCGCCCTCCGGGCAGCCGCACCGGCGCGGCTGGCGTTGGAGAAGCGCAGTGCCAGCGACGGCCGCCACGGCAGCGCCCAGGGCGCGGTCTGCAGCCGGAAGCGGCAGCGCCGGCCGCCCGCCAGCAGCGGCCGCAGCGGCGTCACCTGGCAGCCGTTAGGCTGGGTCACAGCGGGAAGCCTGCACAGGGGCTGCAGGCTGCTGGCTGCCATGCGCCAGGCGCCTGCGCAGCGAGCGCCTGGCGTCCCGGCAGCAGCCACAGCAGCGCGACAGTGGCAAACGCAAGGCTCTGCAGGCGTGGATGAAGCAAGCCAGGACTGAGAATCTGCACACGTATACCAAGCACGCATCCACACTCCACAGTGCGCCAAAGCGTGTGTAAAGAAGAGAGGTCGAGGGATGTGGGCGCACGTCCGTGAGCCAGCGCCCCACGCGCCGCCGGAACGGCGTGATCCAGCGCCCCAGCTCGCGCCCGCACTCGACGTCGGCGTTGGCGGGCGCGCTCGCGTTGCGCGCCGCCAGCTGCCACTCCCGCTCGGCGGGGTCCTCTGCGCGCAGAGCACATGGCGCAGAAGCCCAGGGACATCAAGTTGAGCAGAGCAGTGCGGCAGTGAATGTCAATTTGTTGCCAGAGTGCGCAGGTGTCTCGATGGAGCATTCGGTGAGGGAGGAGAAACACTGGCACGGGGTGATGTACCTGGGTGGTGAGCGGCCAGCCACACGGTGCTGTCGCACTTGTCGCAGGGCGCGGCCGCGCCGCTGCCACGCTCGCCATCGTCGCAGCACACAAAGAGCTGCACAACGTGGTCCCAGATAGCGCAGTCCGCATCCATGCGCCCTGCGCAACAGCCCTAACCCTTTAGGAAGCCCTGCCTTCTTCGTGACAGCACCGCAATGCATGTACAGCTCACAGCAAGACATGAGCCCATGCCAGAGAAGAGCCCATGTTCATTGAAGAGCTCCCACCTTCGGTGCATGCCGACTCACACAGCGGCGGCAGTGCGCAGTACAGCAGCAATACCACAGTCGCCCATGCCAACTGCCGCTGCAGCGCTGAGGAGCACGCGAGGCCGCTGCTCATGGCTACGTCCACATGGCGCAGGCGCCCTGTCCCGCAATTGTCGCTCGGCTGGAGCGCTGGCGCGGGCGGGGCGGACCCGGGCAGCCGAGCGCAAAGTCGAGGTGCAGCCGGTCATGCGTCGCCTGCGTTGCGGCCTCCGGCAGCCACACCTCCGCGACGATGCCGTGCTCGCCGGCCAGCACCTGCGGCATCGGGGCGCCGTCGGGCAGGGCGCTTTTTGAGACTTCGCGTGCATGGGCGCATGCCCGCACAGGAAGCGGCGGCGCGTCAGCGGTTGAGCGGACTGCCCATGGTCATTGGCGGCTGCATTGGCAACACCCCTATGGCCTGTAGCTCTCTGCCAGTCTGGCTACCTGACGGATGCCAACTGTTACGTGAGGACACCCGCTTGCTTGCGCACGCTGGAGCGGCCACAGCGCCAGGCTGATTCACTGCTAGGGTCGGAGCCTGGACCAGGCAGGGGCGCGCCGCATCGTCAAACACCGGCACGGTCAGCGCGGGCTCGCTCAGGTTGGCGCGCAGCTCCGCCTCGTACTCCAGCCACTGCGCCGCCCAGCCCAGGTGCCTGCGCGCAGCCGCGCGCCGCGCCGGTGTGCTGACAGTATGCGCGCACCGCCGCAGGGCGCGCCGGCCGCGCGGCCGCGCTCCCCAGTGACGGGCTGTGCGCCACGAGCAGGCAACATAGGTAGCTGATGCAGGCACGCCCTCGTGCGGCGCCTTGAACGACATGCAACGCACGGCAGGTGGAACACAGAGAGAGGGCGCAAGGTGAGTACACCCTATCAGAGTGAGCGGGTGCGCACATGAGCGTTGGGAAGGCCTGCCAGCCGGTCTCCGCCAGGCGCCCGCGCTCGTCGACGGCAGCAAACAGGCCGCCGCCCGTCCGCTCGGCAAATGACACGCGCACCGTGGGCGTCTCGCCCGCCGCGGCCGCCGCGAGCGCCCCCTGCGGCGGCAGGGAAGGGTGGTTACATATCAGCGCGCGAGCAGCATGCGCATCCTCTCGCGGTGCATCGCTCCGGGGGCAGGAGTGGCAAAGGCGCCCGAGAGGCATGCTTTTGCTGTGGCACACATGCGCCACGTCACGTTGCTGCATGACCAGAGAAGCGTTGCTCAGCGACTGAGCGAGGCTGGTCGCTCCTCCAGCCTAGGCGCAGCAGCGTCCAGATGCGATGATGCATGTGGGGGTCTGAGGCGGCAGGGCGACCTGGGTTTAGGGATTGGGGGAAATGCTTGCGCACTCGCCTGCAGCTCCAGCGCGGCCGGCAGGGGGATCATGGCCGCGGGGATGCTGAGCGGCAGGCCGCACTCGTCGCCCTCGCAGCTCATCACCTCCACGGCGCGCCCCGGCTCCGACGACACGAGCACGGCCGCCGCGTCCGCAGCTTGCGCGCGGCTGCGCCGCTGGCGCGCGCGCGTCAGGCGCGGGCCTGCCGAGGTCTGCGAGCGCGAGCCGCGAGTGTGCTGCATGCGGCGGGTGCCCAGCTTGCAGGGAGGCTCGGATGCACAGGCACAGCAGGAGCTGCGCAGCGCCGTCCAGCATGGACACTTGTGTTGGCGGACTCCATGGTCCGGATCATGGCATCGCACACCCGCCGCGCAGCTGGTCAGATCCGCGCGCCTGACCGTGGCGGCGTAGGAGCAGCCCGAGTGGCTGCTGTTGCGCACCACCAGGGCCGCGCGGCCGCTCAGGTTGAAGGGAACGGGGTCGGTGCACCTGCGCCGCGTGTGCGCCATCGGGGGCGCGCGCCTCGGCTGCACGCCGAGCCGCGCCGTGCTCACCTGACACGCACATGGCGGCAGCAGCGGGTGGCGGCTGTGGCGGCTCTGGCGGCCCGACACACTGTTGCCTCGCGTGCTCCACGTGTGCACGTGTCACAACTGCCGCCGTGCCTTATGCAGGTCAACGTGCGCAGTCGAGCTGGCGTCATGGCTCGCGCCGCACGCGCCACGGAGCGCGGGCAGGCGCCGCACCCGTCTCCCATGAACACGAGCGGCAGCGGGCCGGCAGGCGGCGGGGGCAGCCAGCCCGGCGCAGCATCCGCGCGCTCGCACGCCAGCAGCTCCGCCTCCCCTGCGCTTGCGCACCCTCATCAAATAGTGTCATAGAGTTCAGGATAGGGTGCACAGACACACATGCTTGCTGATGCGTACCGTTGTGAACCAGAGGCACACCTTGCGGTCCAGGAGTGCATGACAGAGACGCTGCAGGGAATGCAGTGTCATGCCTCAGCGGTGCCGCTCCCTGCGCCTATTTCCGCGCCCAGGCGCAGACGCCGCACACAGTGCATGCCCATGCCCTCTTGCTATCCAGCACCAGGAGAGCATCCTTGCAACCGCAAGCGCTTCAAGGCAGGGCGTCTGCCACGCAGGCGGCAACGTGCCACCTCACGCGATACCGGCAGGCGCTGACAGGCTCGCGGCCTGTCACGGAGGGGGCAAGGAGGCGCACCCGCGCCGCCCGCCGCCGCGAGCACCTTGCGCGGCGAGCGCCAGTGGTCGAGCAGGTAGGGCAGGAAGTTGGCGCCCACGTCGCTCAGGCCCGACATCGGCAGCGTCGCGAACGCGAGGCGCGCCATGCGCGCGGCGGCCTGCGCCGCGCCCAGGCGCAGCCGGTCGGCCGCCCACGCCAGGCGGTCGCGCATCTCCTCCGCGCGGGCCTTCGCATCGACTGCGCGCATGCGCGTCTTCTTGGGGTCAGGGTTAGGGTTTAGTCCTGGGAGGGCCTTGTCCTGACCCTGGCCTGCCAGGCGGGGGGCGCCGGTGATAGGGGCATGACCGCAGAGAGCTGTAGCAGGCTCAGGACAGGTGCAGAATTACATGCAGGTTTAGGGCAGTGCCAGGTCGGAAAGCATGCAGGGAGCAGCGGCGGCGGTACGGCACGCGCCCACGGCCGCTGGTTGACGTGGGCTCAGTGCTTCAGCACAGACGCGCTATCAGGCGCGCGCAGACGCGCTATCAGGCGCGCGCAGGCGCGCTACAGGCGCGCCTGTGCACGGGGGCAAGCGCAGCGCGGGGCGCACAGTCATACGCGAGGAACAGGAAGTTGGTCGAGTTCGGCTCCTTGCTGACAAAGTCGAGCACCGACTGGTCGCTCGTCCACAGCGAGCGGCTGAACGCGTCTGCGCCAAGAGCACAAGCACACTGCTGACTCATGTGCAGGAGAGTGATAGCATTAATGGCTGCAAGTGAGCGTCGCCTCTCCATAGTTGTTTGCCGAAGCGGCAAGGAGGCAGGCCATGAAACTCTGAGGGCAGGCAAGGCCGGGACAGTGCGCAGAATTTATCAAGCGTGCCCGAGCCTCACCAGAATTGTCGTGCGCCAAGATGAGCACGGGCAGGTGCTCCGTCAGTGTCCACTGCCCACCCAGCGTTGGCACAGTGAAGTCTGCATCAGCGCACACCCGTGAACTGGTTAATAGTTATTAGTATGTACAAGTGGGTGCGGTTCAAAAGCACGGCAGGAACTGGACAGGAGCAGATAAGCAGCCCTGATCAGTCACTCAAGACATTGCTTGTCATGTTTCATGTTCATGGCACCAGCTGTCTTGTCAGCTTAAGAGGTGCACCACGCAAGGGGCCATGCAGATACATATAAACTGTGGTCCACCGTATGGTATTTTGTCGCCAGGTGCGGGGCGCCACGCGGGCAGAGAAGCATCTCCCAAGTGACCTCCAGAGGAGCTTGAGCACACGAGCGTTGTCAGGCACGTGAGCGCAAAGGCACCAGCAGCGGCGCAGCGCTGGCCGTAGCGTGTCATCATGGTGATAGTGCAGTAACTGTTCGACTGATCCTACAGAACTACCCAAGTTACAGCGCGCATGGCAGACTGCACGCGCACACAGTCACATTGGCGTGCTGTTGTCCAGTTGTGGAATGCACTGTTTTGTGAAAGTTGGTGCAGCTCCAACAAGCAAGTAGGGCTGCCTCCCCGAGGTGCACCTGCATTTCAGCCGAAGCAGACTGCAAATGTGCTTGCGGTTGAGGCTCTTCTACACTCCAGCCTGCGGTGTGAGCACGGTGCCGCCTGCGGTGCAAGCTTGGTGTATTTCAAAGCACATCCAATGTCCATTGCAACGCTGGGCAGTGCATGCTTGCCTGGCCGCACGAGCTGGGCGGCGCCCTGCAGGCATGAGCGCGTGACTCGGCGGCAGCTTGTCAGGTGTGCTGCGCTGCCTGAGTCGTAAGTATTTTGTTATGTACATAGCATCTCAGCAGATAGCAAAGCTCTTGCTGCGCCGCTGCGACAAGCAGCAAGCGTGACGGACTCGTGATAGGATGTCTACCGTAAACGAGCATAGTGCTGTTGTGCCTGTGGCAGGGCGGAACTCGGCCCGGTGCCCGCTGAGGAGCACTACAATACGTTCTGGGGCCGCTACAAGACGAGCAGGTGCGCTCACCCATGCTGGGGGCCTAGAACCCATGTTCTGACTGTGCCTGTGCCCGCACCCCGATTCCAGAGCCCTCAATAGTGTAGGTCTGCTGCGCAAGGACGGTTAAAGCACTCACCACCCATGCCTACTGCACTGTCCAAAAAGGGCTTGATAAGCACACAGGCGGAGAGGACCGGACAGGCTGGTTGGGTGACTTTGACACGCATGTATGGCGCAGAGTGGTTATGACAAGCTGTCAGTGGGGCACGCGCCACAGGCATGGGGTTCATAATACAATGAACCCTAAAACCCCTCATGGGGGCGCGTCGGAGGTGCAGTCCGTCAGCGGGGTGCGCCTTGCAGGGAGCGGGTAAGGATTGTACCTGAACAGTGGCGCGCGCGCCGCAGGCCGGAGCGCATGAGCGGCTGGGCCGGCAAGTTTGTGAGCTACGGCGTGGAGGGCGCGGCCGACGCGGACATCCGCGTCCAGGACGCCTGGCTGCGCCTGTTCCAGGAGCGCGACCCGCGCGGCCGCTTCGTCATGAAGATGATCCGCAAGGCCGACCAGGCGGACCGTAGCTGGCCGCGCGCGGGTGCAAAAATCTTAAGCGCTGACATCTTACCCTCACCACTTACAAATGTCACTCATAATTGTGCAGCCTCCATGCATGTTAAGTACAGCTGTGCTGCAATGCATTGGGCGTAACGCACCTAAACGCACATGCCGTTCGTAAGTGTGCCATGAAGTGCGGGGCCCCGGTGTTGCCACACCCTGCGGGGTTGGCTGACAGTGCGAGCCCTCCAGTCAGCCACAGCCCGTCCCTGCATCCCACCCCCAGCAACGCATGCCAGCGCCGGGTCTGCTGCAGCATCGTCTCCAAAACCAGGACGAAGCTTGACCACACATGGGCATTCCGCACGCGCCACGCCCATCCATTCCCTCCCTGCTGCGCGCCGCTCCCCATCTCACGCGCATGCGCCGATGCGCCCTATTGCCCTGCCCAGGCGAGCGGCGGGAGGCGGACGGCTACGACGAGACGGTGCTGGAGGGCGAGAAGGGCGACTCGCTGGACGCGGCCGGGTTCGAGCACCCGTACGGCCGCGGCAGCGTGCCGCCTGCGCGCGTCGTGGCGCTCGGCCCTGACGCGCTCGCGCAGGTGCCGCCCTGCATGTAGCCCTAGCAGGTGCCGCCCTGCATGACGCGTATAGCAGGTGCCGCCCTGCATGAAGCCCTAGCAGGTGCGGCCCTGCATGAAGCCTTTGTCGTTACTGATGGAAGAGCGATCGCCGACCCAGCTGCTGCCCTCGTTGCACATGTGGAGATGCCTGTCTCTGCTTGGCTGATCATGTGCATGGCATTGAGCATCCATGCACATGCATAGTAAGGCGATCACCAATGAGTTTGATAAATACTCCGCCGGTCTCCAGTAAGGAATGGCCACATGGCGCTGCCACTCTGTGACGTGTCACGTTAAAGTTGTGTGCGCGCAGCGCCCTGTCGCCTAGCACTTTCATCCCTGTCACATCCTGAGCATAGCCTTGCGCAATGCCAAGGAACCTCGTGCAGGGATGCATGGCCTGCAAGCAGTCCGCGCCCACTGTGTGCGCCCAGGTGACCCTGCAGATGCCCAGCGAGGTGGAGGCCAGGTCGAAGCAGGTGCGCCTGCCGCAGAGCGCGCCACGCCGCTCCGGCGGACTGTATAGGCTGGTCAATCGGCAGGCATCCACAGCATGCGCCTATGGTCTGGTCAGCACCTGCGCTTTCGCAGCGGAGACCGGCAGGACACGTGAGCGAGGCCAGCGACGCAAATGCGCGGCGCCCAAGTCCGGCTTTGTGCGGTAGATAATAATATGGTGATGGAGCGCCCACGGTGCAACAAAAAACGTGCATCCAGACGGGGAAGGCTCATGGCGTCCGCAAGCGTTAGGTTAGGGTATACCCTATACCTAACCCGCGGCGCGGCGCGCAGGACTTTGACTTCCTGGGCGGGGGCGAGGTCACGCTGTTCCACGGCCGCCTGCGCGTCACGCTGGGCGTGGCGTACCGCGCCGGCGGCAACAGCGCGATGCTCTTCCACCAGACCGGCTGGGACCCGGTGCGCGTGAACGTTCTTGTACTCCTAACCTTGTTGTTTTTCTGTCTCCCTACTGATTGTGGCTTGAGTGCACCTTGTACTTCAGGTACTCCTAATGACGCTGAAGCAAGACTCATTGGCTATTCACTGAGTGTTGGGCGGGGCAAGTAAGGTGTGCAGCAATTAAGTCACGCTGACCATGTGGCACAGTGCCCTGTTGCAGACACACTCAGCAAGCATCATTGAGCAGCCACGCTCCTACAAGCACATGCAGGCTTGATCCCCGGTCCTAGGTCAATGTGCATCTGGAGTGTCAGCACTAGTCATCCACGCAAGCTCCCCGCGCACCGATGCGCAGGTGTTTGTTGAGGACGTGGATCCTAGTGAGCCCTTGGACATCGATGCACTGCTGAAGGTCTGCCGGCGCATGCCACATCTGTCATTATCCACTGCTCTGATGTGGGCTTGAGCTGCAGCTGCTGAAGCATAATGGGCTTGGCACTGCATGTCACGCATCTGATTGAGCGTGGTGCCTGACTGATGCCCTGTCTACAAGGGGCAGAAACATATATGTCTGCTCAGGCAACTTGTGCTAGCACGTTCGATGCAACAGTATTTCTGCGTACTCCAGGGCAGGTTTTGCATATGCTGCAGCACTCTCATCTTGAGTAGTTCCACAAAGCCTTGCGGCGCCAAGTGACGAACCGGGGTTGGAATATGTCACGTCAGGGGTGGTTGACTGACCGCTAGGTGGCGCCGCGCGCCCAGGACGCCCAGCCGGGCCCGGAGCTGCCGGCGGACACGGCCGAGTGGCTGCACGGCAACTGGCAGGGCGAGGCCACGCAGCTGGCGTACGACGCGTCGGCGCGCGCCTGGGAGCGCGGCCCGCCGACGCCCGTGTCGTGGACGCCGCCCGTTGAGGTCGAGGGCAGCACGCTGTACAGGCGCGCGCGCGTGCCTGCCCGCTGATGATGATGTCTAGGGTAGGGGAGGGTAAGGTGGCTATGCTGAGGCGCAGGGCAGCGCGCTGTACAGGCGCGCGCGCGTGCCTGTTCGCTGGTGATGATGCGCATGTGGGCTCCTGTTTCACAGCGTCACACACTGCAGTCGTAAACCTCGAGGACTGTGTCCATTCAGGTCGCCTTTGAGTATTCTTTGCTTGCTTGTCTAAAGAGCCTGTCCTTGTTTTGTGTCCAGGTCGCCGTGAATAAGAGCTGGCCCCTGAGCGGGGCGGCTTTGGCCCAGGTACCCCGGCGGCATATTTGCGCTGTACCCTGCGCGCCTGCCGCCCGCCGGCAAGCCGCTGGAGCTGGAGGCGGGCGCGGTGGTGGCCGGCGACCTGCTGCTGCGCTGCCGCGTGCGGTACTCCGGCGACCGGCGCGTGCAGGCAGTCACACTGGAGGAGTACCGATCGCCCGCACAGCCGGGCATGCGGTGACTAGATGAGTATACTAGGCGGTGGCTGCTCATGTACACCAGGGCGAGTCAGTTCGTTCGTATATGTATCACCTACCCTGAACCTAGGTTCGACACGAACTTCAACGCGGGTCGATCTCAACCAGTCTGCACGCCGTGTACGATCCGAACCTTTAAGCCTTCTCCAAGTATACCTGCGCTGCTTTTTGTGTGTGTCGAGCTTAAGCTCACATGGTAGCCAAAAGGTGCACAGGCAGTGTACTAGCAGATATGCGCACTGCCGGCAGAGAACAAGGTAGACACGGCCAGGCCTGATGGGCTGCGCCACCCGTATCTGGTGGTCCTGGCGGCGCACGGTGTGGACGCTGTGGAGCGTACTCGCAGTGCGCGCCTCGTCTGAGCCTCTCCTACTGAGCACAACCTACTTGCTCACTTGTAACACTGCACCGTCTTGCAGCTCTAAGCGTCCACTGATGGACGCAGGGCCTCACGCTGGCCTACACCGTCCTAGCCATATTCACGTTTGTCGAGCTGTTCAAGGTGCGCGCCGCAGCTCGCTGCGCCAGGCGGCCGCGGCAGCTGCTGGTGCCGCTTCCGGGCGCACCCGGCCTGACCGCCGCGCCGCCCGCCCAGGTGAACCTGGTGAAGGTGCCCTCATACGGGCGCGACGCCACCAAGGGCCTGGCGACCGCGCTGAGCATGAGCTTTTCCATGCCGCCCAACCTGGTGCTCTTCCTGTGGATGATGCTCACAAAGTGCGCCCAGGGCCGCGCGCAGCACCGCCCGCACCCGCCGCTCCCCGCCGCGCCTGGTTTGTGAGGCAAGCGAGCGCTGAGGCTGGCGGCGCCCGCCTTGCAGGCGCGGCAATTTCAAGGGCTTCAAAAAGCAGCTCTTCGGGTGCGCCTGCTCGCCTGCGCAGCTGACGAAGCTGCCTCGCACTGCTCTGCCAAGGACGCGCGCCTCTGACGGGTGTGCGCGACAAGCCCAGGTACGGCGTGGTGACCTGCTACTCCATGCAGATGTTAATCTTCCTGCTCTTCGTGGGCATGGTCCTCAGCGGCAGCTACCCCTTGGTGCGCCCTGTCAACCTGCCTCTGCGGCCGGCATCCACAGCCAGTCTGCCCAGCTTTTCTGGCGCGGCGCTGCGGCGCCGCGCTGTCCATACAATGCGCTCATATGATGACATGCTTATGTGCGTATGTTTGTTTTTTGGGGCACACCTGGCAGCCGCCACGCTCAGCCATGTGCAGTGCTGCTGTGCATCCTGCGCATGCTGCACTTGCTCAGCCCGCGCCCGAGCAGCACGCTTAAAGCGCCGGCGCATCCGTGCGCTCGCCGGGCCGCCGCTGTTGCGGCGTACGGTGGCGAACGCGGGCCCGCAGCGCGCGGCCGCCCCACCCAGCTTTCAGAAGCGCTCTGCGGGCCGCGCAGGTGAGCTCGTGGGAGCTGCTGGACGTGAACTGGACGGCCGCCAAGACGCAGCACTTCCGCGCGTGCTACTGGATGGCCTGGCTGCTGGCCGGCTGCTTCCAGGCGACCTTCCTGTTCCTGCTGCTGGGCAAGCCGCTGCTGGCGCGGCTGTTCGCCGAGCCGATGGAGCTGGACGAGCCCATCGCGTGCGCGCCCGCGGCCCCCTGGGGCCCGCCTGTGCAGGATACCTGGGGCCATCGGGTTAGGTTTAGGTTAGGGTGACCGTGCCATGTGGGACGTGGCCTGGGAGCCTGGCCACATGTCCCCAGCATGCACGTCGACCCCAGCCGCCCTCGGAGCAAAGTGCATGTCAAGGACGCCGCGGGATCATGCGCCTGATGCACTGCCGGCCTGCCATCGTGCGCGGCGGCGGCCTGCGGCACGCTCGCGATGCCAGCTGCAGGACGGTCTCGGCACCTCGTCACGCTGTGTGCGGCAGGGCATGCACGAGCTGGAAGGGGTGCCACTGCCAACAACCAAGGTCCTCTGCGCTGGCTGCCGTACATCATGAGCATGCACGTTTGCAGGTTCACATGGGCACGCTTCGCGCCGGCTGCATGCAGCGTGTTCTTGTCGTGGAGAATCACGGGCCTCTGTGCCTGCAGGGACGAGCCGCCCGGCGTGCAGCACGTCGCGCTGGCAGTCAAGCCGACCAAGGCGGCCGCGGCGCCGGCGGCGCCGGCCGCGCCGGACAAAACGCAGTGAGCGGCGAGGGAGTGGCACGTCGCTCCGTCATAGCTACCATTCGTGCGGGCAGCGGCTCTGGCCTGAAGGCACGACGGCCTTTGTCGGCTTGCGTGTGTTGGGGTGTCAGCACGGACGCGCCAGCGAGTGCAGTGGACGGGAGTGCAGGGCCATGGTGAGCGCCCCATGTTACAGGGCACTACACTTCGGCCTCGCCCTCACAGCCCAGGAGGCCATCGGCACGGGCAGCCCTGCCGCACGCTAACCCTAACACTATATACCCTATAGTGCTAGGCGCGCATGAAGCCCAGGCAGCGCTTGCCCACCTTCCTGGCGGCCACCTTGCCGGCCAGCCGCGCGCGCACCGCGGGGTCAAACTGCGCCTGCGCAGGCCAGCGCGCCATGGTCGTGAGAGCGGCCCAAGGTCTGCAGAGGTTGCAGTGCGGTAGGGGCCTGAGACACTGGCTGCTGACCGCCCTTTCAGCATAAGGCACGAGCTGCTGCAAGGCTTGCGCAAGAGGCACTGGCTGCTGCCTGCTCGTCCGCTTGCAGGCTGTGTCAACAGCTATGTATTGCAGCATCAAGATGTAGAATATGTGCACAGACACCCTGCGTGCCTCTTTTCAGACACGCAAGCACAATGCAACACGAGCCAGTGTAGTGAAAGGTGAGACAGAGCATCATTCCATTTTGCTTCTATAAAAAGTGCCTCTAAAGCGAGGCCAGCCAGGGTCGGCGGGGCGCGCCTGCAGCTCGGTCATGCACCGCAGCGGCGCTAGCAGCGCCTCCTGCAACGCCGGGCTGCCCTCCAGCGCCGCCAACGCCCTGGTCCCCACACGGAGCGCCCGGTCAGCACGCCCTTGTAGCCGGTGACCTGAGTGCCATCTGCCCTCCAGTGCCATCTGCCGTCCAGCGCAGCAGGCGTCCTCTGCGCCAGTCGTCCATGCACGGGGCAACTCATTGGCAAAGCGCGCCAAGCGTGCGAGCGCCTACAGGGGCGGCTGTGGCGCGCACCGCGCGATGGCCTCCAGGGTGGTCATGCACCCCATCATTGGCTCGGACCGGAGCGGCGCATCGGGCGCTGTGGCGCCGACCGTGCGCACAGGGCCGGCGGCGGGGTCGGCTTGCACCCCTGCAGCGCGGCGCGTATCCCTGTACGCCTCCGCAGCGGCCGCGCCAGGGCTGCAGGCGCCGGCATGCGCCGCTGCACGCGCGGCAGCAGGGACTGCATCCGGCGGCACAGTGGCTGCCGGCGCCGCGCTTGCCTCCCGGAGAGGCGTCCACAACGCAGCGCCACGGGCAGCGTCAAGCGCTGGCAGGGGCACGGCGCTGCGCTCGTGCGGGAGCTCGATGCGCACGCCGTGCGCCAGGAGCCACGGCGCGGCTGCCTGCGCGGAGCGCCGCAGCCGCGCTTGCATTCCGTGGTCCTGCGGGTGTGCAGGAGCTGCTTTGCACAGCAAGCATGCTTCCTTCCTCTTGCCATCATTCACCTGCACACATCCTGGGCGTCGCGTATTGCAGAGTTGAAACCGGAGAGTGAAAAGCATACTGTAGCAACTGTGCTTTCCACGACCCTCGAAGGCGAACCGTGAAACTCACAACCCGCCTCTGGAGGAGAGGCGGCGGAGGCAAAGAGTGGCGGCGACGTCTTGCCTGACATCCCACTTGCATCTCTGAGGCCCTGGAACGCAGGGCCCGCACCTTGAACATCTCGTTCGCCTGCTGCCAGGTCCCGTCCACGGCTATGAGCAGGTAGGCGCCCGGCTGCTCCACACCGGCGCTCGCCAAGGCCGCTGCACCCCCTGCGACAAGAACGCTGAGAAGGTGATTGGTCACAGCGTACGCAAGCGCCTGGTCTGCATGCAGTGTATGAGCCCGAGTGGTCTCTGTGTGTTTGAAAACTTCATGCCTTGACGAGCCACGCAAGCACTGCCCACAGGAGTGTCAAAATAGCTCAGCTCGATATAACTGGCAAGTAGGAGGGCGCCTGCCGCACTGAGCGATGCCTCAGGGCGCGCGGCTGCCAGGCGGCGGCGGCGCTCGAGCGCGACCGCGCCAACATCCGCAGCGCCCGCGCCGGGGAACAGCACATACACGGGCGCGCCCGTCGCGGACGCCGCGACGAGCGCCGCGTCGAGCTCCGGGTGCCGGCCCTCCTGGGCGGGCGTTTATGCAGCTTGCAGCATGACTGCAGACTGCACACACGGGCGAGCACTGCCACGAGCGCGGGCGCGCTGCTCACCCAGAACTGCCTGCCGGTCAGGACCGTGCAGCGCTGCAGGCACTGCTGCAGGAGCGGCACGGTCGCCAAGGGCTTCCTGCAGCGACCCCGGCGTAAGGTGGGAGCCCGGCAAACAGAAAGGCAGTGGTAGCAGCGAGCTGAGTTTCTGCAGCGAGCCACTCTGTGCTGCAAGCCCGTGCGGCGCACTTGAGCTCCAGCGGGTGCTGAAGCACTATCACGCGCCCCGCTGTGCAGAGCGGGCTCGCCGGCAGGGTGGCGCAGAGGCAGACGCGCCGCGGGCGACTGCATTGACAGCAGCCGCGGTGACCGCAGGCACAAAGAAAGGCTTGCAGCGACAGAGAGCACGGGCACCAGCTCGGGCTCAGCGCGCCTGCAGCCCGGGCAGGTCCTGCTGCGCTGTGGGCTTTCCAGACCGAGCGCAGGGCCCTCACATCCAGGCAGCCTGCCGCATAGCCTCTCCAGCACCTCGCGTCCGCGCGTCTGTAGCCGATCATCCACACTTCCACTCTCGCTATGGGGACTTGCGTCAGACACACAGCTGTGCTTGTGCACATGTGGGTGTAAACTCTCGGCTGACCCGGGTAGGTGGTTGGCTTTTCTTTCCCGCGCCTGCAGCTGCTGGTAACCAAGGGGCTGAGCAAGGCTCCGGGCAGAACCGACTGCTTGAGCTGCCCGCTGCGGTGCACAATGCTGGCTGTACGGGCTAGCATGCGCGGAGCAAGGCGCGTGGCGGGGCTGCGCCTGGCCGCCTGCTGCCAGGGGTGGCAGCCTCCCAAGGGCGTGGTCGGCAGCTCTGCTGCAGCACCTTGTGTTCCAGGTGAGCTGCGCAGCGCCCTCGCTCCAGCACTTCGCGTGAGAGTGAGCACGGGCGGGGGTGGTGAGCGGGCACGGGGCGGAGCACAGGCATGCCGGGGCTGCGCATGGACCAGCTGCGGCGCTTCGCCTGAGCGTCCAACCTGCTCCGACCGCCGCCAAAGCTGGTGCGCCGCCTGCACACTGGAAACCCCTGGCTCGGCGGTGGCGCGGCGTACACTTTCCTGCGGCTCACAGCCTGCCCTCCTTCCCGCCTTGGCACATCTCAGCGATCCAAGCACGCGCGCCCTGGGGGCAGGTGGTGGTGGAGTACGGCCCGGTGAGCGTGGACACTTTCATAGAGATCGCGGACGCGGTCGAGGAGGCCTTCCCGCAGCTGATGGTGGAGGGCACAGAGGTGCCGGACAAGGGCGCGGCCATCACCGTGTGCTGCGACGACGTGGTGCTCGGCGGCGAGGGCGGCCCGGCGCCGAGCGCTGACGCTGTGTTGGACGCGCTGCGCACCAACTTCAGGGGCAGCCTGCAGGACGTCCACCTGGAGTAGCCGCGCCCAACGTTGTGACCGTGGCGGTTTTGGTGATATGCAGTGGTGCAGATATGACGCGCGCTGCCTAAAGCTGGGACAGCCTCCCAGCTGGTTGCGCGCCGAACTCGCTGCCTGCTGCGTGCGCCGACCCGCCACTGCTTTTTTTCGTTGCAGAGGACTGTATTCTAGCATGAGTGGTCCTTCAGCAGTCTCTTGCGACGTTGTGTAACCAGCCAGCGTGCTCCCCGTTTGTCACACAGGCTCAAACAGTCACGCAAGAGACAGGCTACGCCTGCGCTGCACGCACACGCGCCCTGGCAGCACTCTCTGAGAGCAGCGCGACTCGCGCAGCTACGTGCGCCACCCTCGACGGCGGATGTCAGAACTCAAACCCAAGACCAGAGCCAGTCCTGATGCCCACCAGCTCCAGCAGCCCTCTGTGCGCCGCAAACTCCACGGCCAGCAGCGCGAAGAAGCCAATCTGCACACCAGCAAGCCACAGTCTGAGAGAAAGCATGCATACAGGCAGCGCCTGCTCATATGTGTCCGGAGCACTTTCTAAACCTCATAAACAAGCGTGACACGTGATAGCCTCAGCATTGGCGTAGCAGTGCTGATAGCACTGTGCTGTAGCTGCTCACCATGCACGCGCGGCTGTTGATGCGCTCTGCGTTGTCCACGAAGCCAAAACGCGCCGGCGCAACCTCCGGCTGCCTCTGCGGCACAGTCACCCCCTGCACGGACGGCATCTTTGGCGTCGAAACCTGGGCCCGGCGGCATCAAAGGCAGCATAGCACAGAGCCAATGCAGAGGGCACACACCTCCGGCGCCTTTGGCGTTGGAAAGCTAACCTCTGCGCGTGTGACTGCGCACAACCGGCGCGACACTTGCCTGACGGCATGGTTTGCAGGTGCAATCCTGCGCGAGCACGTCGCGTTTGCCTTAATTCAGCCCCCAGCTCCTAGTAGGCTAAACCCAGCGCCTTCCAGCAAGCACAACGCACCTCCGTCCACTCAATGCTGTGTGTGTAACAGGCCTTGGCGCAGAAGTGCTGCACGAGCAAGCGAGCGCCATGCTTGGTGTGGTGGTGCACAGCAGCCTATCAAACAGGTTCAAAAACGCTGTGAGCTGCTGTGGCAAATGAGCGGCTTCGACACAAGTCCTCCTGCTGGTGCGAGGAGGCCTCATAGCCACGCCGGTGGATCCTAAACAGGTGCTCCTGGAAACAGCTCTTGAGGGAGCGGCTGCAGCAGCTGCTATCAAGCCTCCACCCACCCAACTACACACCTCTCACTAGCTGAGCAGTCACGAGACCTGTATGCGCTGCGGAACAGTGGTCATCGCCCTTAGCTTAGTGTTGTGCGTGGCATCTGCTCAAATGCTGGGTGCGCCCACGGCCGCACTGTGCAGGGATGTGTGAGCCGGTCTGGCTTTAGGTTGGCTTTTGTGCTGGTCAGCTTCCGCGCGCGGGTCAGCCATGGCAAACCCCCAAACATAGGAGTACTGGCCTCACGGCCTGAAAGAAGCTGGACTGGAAACTTTGACTAGCACGCGTGCCTGTTGCGGCTGTGCCTGCGTGCGTAGGTGCACAGCTGCTGAAGGGCACTGGCTTTTGCGCTGAGACTCTATCGCGTGTGCGCTTGCAGGAGGGTACAAGCAGCACGACGACCACGAGAACGATGCGCACGTCAAAGAGGTCGCGCAGTTTGCGGTGAAGCAGGTGTGGCAGCATTTCGGACTCGCGCGGCGATTCTGTCTGTGGCCGGAGCCTGCGTCTCGAGAGGTTTTGTGATACGCCGGCAAACGCGCAGGTGGGCGAGAAGGACGGGGGCAAGCTGGAGCTGCTCAAGGTCCTGAGCGCGCACACGCAGGTGCTTCCCGCCTCTGCGAGTGGGGCGCACGCAGCAGCAGCTGGGACAGGCTAGCCAGCTCAGTGGGTACTCACGACAAAGGTTGCAAACGTATCATCCGACCAAGCTTTTCCTGCAAGCGCTCACACTGGTGTGCGTGGTCAGGTGGTGGCGGGGACCAACTACAAGCTGCTCCTGTCCGTGGCGGACGCCAAGAACACGAAGAAGGACCTCGAAGTGACGGTGTACGGTGCGCGCCACGCCGCTCCCGCGCGTTCCTGCGTCCTGCCAGCGAACAGCAGGCTGCACTGTGACTGTCTGCCTGCACGCGCCAGCCCTCTGCGCGCCCCACGCAGACACGCTCGCATGGTGAAGCTCGTGTCCAGCACCAGCAGAGTGCCAGGACTGACCCCAGCACCAGGAGAGCGCCAGGACTGACTCTAACTACTACCAGAGCGCCAGGACTGACTGTGGGTCGTGGCTGCGCAGAGCCGCTGGGCGGCAAGGGGATGCAGCTGACGGAGCACAGGGAGCCCAGCCGCGAGGAGGTGTAGCCTCGCTGCGCCTGAGCCAGTGGCACTTTTCATGGTAGCCTTCTTACGATGGGTATGGACAGGACACTGAGGGGCCAGCGCCGCTGTAAAGTGCTGTGCGTGTGGGCGTGACGATCCCCAGGGCATGCATCAGCTCTTGGAACCACCGCTCTTGAACCCACTGGCTTGGGTGTTGCTTGCGTTGGCACAGGCGCCTGTAAATCAATCATGCCGCCTGACGTGGATTGCCATTCAACCAGGCTGATCCTGGACAGGCTCTTCAAGCGACGTTCCTTTTTATAGTTTGGACACACAGAGATGTTGATGTGTCGAAGGCAACTATGACTGCGTACACAGCCCTTTCCCGGAGAGGCACATACACCAGGCTGGAAATTGCAACACCACAACCGCTGCGCGCTGCGCGCAAAGCTGCCACGCAGACAGATGCTGAGGTGCGGCCCCTGGCCGCGCAGGTAGAGCATGCGCAGGAGGCCTCCTCGGAGCGCCGGACCGGCGGGCTGCTGGGCGGCTACACCGAGGTGGCTTCAGATGATAAGGATGTGGCGGCCGCGGCTGACTTTGCCGCGCAGCAGCTGTCGGAGCAGAGCAACTCGCTGCAGCCATTTGTGGTGAAGGAGGTGGGGCCCGGCCGAGCCTGATTATGTGCTGCAGCAGCGGCGCGTGCTCTCCGCGTCGTCGCTGCGTGTCGCTTGCTGCATGCTGGAGTGCATGCATTGGCGAGGCACGCAGGAGCGTCGAAGCATGGTGTGTCTGTAGGCAAGCAACTTGAGATAGCCGTCTACTGACAAGCCTGGTATGCTGTGGTCCTTGCATGCATGCCGGGCAGAGTGGCAGCCGAGCCACAGTGGCCAAGATGGGCGCGGAAAGGGCGGGGGTGCATGCGTGTCATAGCACCAGCCGTGGGCCTTCACAGACCCTGGGCGCACTTTGCGCCAGGGCGCCGCCGCTCTTGGATAGCGCAGGGCACGCTGGGATAGGGTAGGGTATGCTGGGTAGTGCTGACGCGGCGCGGACGCAGGTGGTCACCGCGCGCACGCGGGTGGAGAATGGCATGGTGTTCGAGCTGACGCTCAAGCTGGGCCAGGGGGGCCAGCGCGTGCAGCTCTTCCGGGTGCGCCCCCGCGCCGCATGGGTCCCCGGGCACGCGGCAGGGCCGTGCTGGGCCACGAGGGTCAGCATGCGCGGCCCCCCTGTGTGCGCTCTGACCTGCGGGAAGCCCCTGCTCCTGCAGGGCCGGACAGAGCCAGGCAGGCCAGCATGTGCAGCTCGTTCACATGCGTTTGTCGCCGCGCCTGGCAGCTGGCAGCCATTGCACTCTTGTGACGCACCTCCATGCGTTGCTGCCTCGCACGACGCTCGCAGTATTTGCCTGGACTTTCTCCTGCGAGTGCCTGCTCACATGCCTTTGGGCATGTGAGGGAGGCTGCTGAGAGGGCAGCCTAGAAGGTCGGCCGGTCAGACCGGCTGACCGGCCCGGTCTGCGTTGCTCTTGCGCGCACTTGCCCTGCACGGCGTTGGAGGCCAAGACTTGGGCACAACGGTGTTATGCACGTGCTTTGATAACAGAGGGCACTCCAGGGGCGCCGCCCCTGGCGTCTTGTCAGCGCTGACGCAGGGCTGGTGTGCCGGCAGGTGGAGGTGTCGCGCGACTTGAAAAACAACTTCCGCCTGCTCAGCACCAAGGCCGCCTAGCGCAGGGGCATGCTGCCGCAGTGTGACTGCGGAGAGCGACTTTGAGAACCTGCCGCGGGTTCTCCATATTGATCTGCACTGTGTCTGTGACTCAGTGGCTTCAGCATGCGCTCCTGTTTTTGTCGTGCTGTGTTTTGTTTTGGCACCGCGATGCGCGATGTGGCAGTGCAACGAGTACAGAGTTGTGGAACATATGCATTGATGAACGACTGCATGCGATGGCAGAATGGGCTGGCAGTGAGTTGGCTCGTGCCTTTTCTGGAACAGGCTGCAGAGGACGTGCTGTGCAGAGTGCGGGTGGACCGGCTGTGTGAGCAAGCCTGCGCGTGCTGTTTGGGCTGACGAGAGGACAAGGAGAAGCGAGACCGCGCGCATTAAATGTACAGTACCTTAGCATGTGTGTAAACCAGTGTGCACGCGCGCCCACCCCAGGGTCAGTGCCAGGCCGCGGGCCGGCGCAGCGCCGCAGCGCGTGCGGCGCTGCGCGGCCAGCCGGCGCGCAGACGAAAGCGGTCAGTGCCAGCACACAGTGTACAGAGCCCCCGCCCGGCTGGACTTGCGGCGCCCGCGCGCCCTGGGCGCCGATGCGGAGCCAAATATTGGCGCTCAAAAGCAGGTGCAAAGCAGGGAGCGGGGACCGCAGCAGGGACAGCAGCGACAAACGTACAAAAGGGCCCGCGCGCGGCGCGCAAGTGGCGGCGCGCGGGCCTCGGCCAAACCCTCGCCGGCCGGCGCGCTCAAGTCAGTGTGTTCCATATGTTCCCAACGGTTCGCACGGGTTCCCAGCGACAGGCCGCGCAGCCGCGAGCCTGCGTGCCCACAAATGCGTGCACGTCTGCCCCGAGACGCACCCCTCGTATGTAGGGCGAGCATCCCCTGGGCACGGCCTCCCAGTGGCGGCGCGCCTGCAGCGCGCTGCTGCGGGCGCCGGGCCGCCAGCTCTGCCCTGACCCTTTGGCAGGCCCGAGCGCCCCAGCTGGCAGCCCGCATGCAACCCCCATGCCACACCCCTACAGCCGCACGCCCACCCACCCCTGCGCTCGCGCCGCGGAGCCGCCCTAGGTGGCTGCCGCAGGCGCGGGCGCGGCCGCAGCAGGCGCGGCCGCCTTTGCCTTTTTAGGCGCCTTGGGCTTCTTCGGGGCCGCGGCCTTCTTCGGCGCGGCGGCCTTCTTCGGCGCCGCCTGCGCGCGCGCCCGCGCCTCCTGCGTCACCAATGTGTCCAACGAGCTGCTGCTGCCCATGCGCTGGGGCGTCAGCCATGGTTGCAGCAGCTGTCGATACGCTTTGGGTGACAGTGCCCCTCGACAGGGGCTTGTGACACGGATTGACTCGCGCAGCTGCCTGCAGGCACGTGGCTGCAAGGCGTCGGGCGGCGCGCGCGCCTTCTTGGTCGGCGCCTTCTTGACCGAGGTCTTCGCCGCGGCCTTGGGCTTTGCGGGCGCCTTGGCCTTGGGCGCCTTCGGCTGCGCGCAGCACCCAGCGTCAGAGCAGACGCGGCGGCCGCGTGCTCGGTCTCGCATGACAACAGGCGGCCCGCAGCACCGCGCTGCCCTGCAGGCTGCGAGGCGCGGGGGCCCCGGGGGGGGCGCCAGCTGGCAGGGCGCCCGGCGCGCCAGGATGCCCCGCGGCGCCGCACAAACCCCTGGCCGCGCGCGCGCGGCGGGGCCGGCGCACCTTCTTCTCCGCCTTGGGCTTGGCCGGGGCCTTGGGCTGCGCGCGCGCGCGGCGCACGGGCGTCAGAACCCTTGGGCCCCCCCGCGGGCGACGTCGCAAGATGCCGCGCGCGCTCGCGGCGCAAACCCAGGCCGCGCGGGCGCACCTTCTCCGCCTTGGGCTTCACAGCCTTCGGCTTGGCCGCCGCCTTGGGCTTGGCTGCCTGCGGAGCGCCGCACGGCCCCGGGTCAAACGCGGCGCAACGCGCAGATGTCGCCCGGGCGCCCCGGCGCGCCGCCCCCGCGCCGCACCCCCAGGCTGCAGCCGGCAGCGGCGCACCTTGGTCGCGGTGGTCTTCTTCTCGCCCGCCGGCTTCTGCGGCGCGCAGCAGGGCCCGGTCAGCGCGGGGCCATGGGATGCCGCGGCGCAGGACAGGCGTGGGGTGGCGGAGGCGCGCGTGAACGCACCTTCACCTTGGGCGTCTTCGGCTTGGCCGCCCGGGGCTTCATCTCGCCGGCCGGCTGCGCGCGGCGGGCCGCGCTGTGAGACCCCTGCAAGGCCACCTAACAACAGCTGCTGCGGGCGCTGGAGGCGAGCGCCTGCCGGCGCGCCGCGCGGGCAGCAGCAAGGGCAGGCTGCGAGTGGGGCGTGGCCAGGGACCAACGCTGCCCAGGGCCTCCCCGGAGCCCAGGGCCCCGGAGGCACAGGCGGATTATTTCTCCCCGGCCCACCTTCTCCGCCTTCGGCGCCTTAGGCTTCTTCGCTGGCGCCTTCTTCTTGAGCTCGTCGCCCAGCTTCCAGCTCGCCTTGACCTGCGGCGGGCGCGTTCGGCCCGGCTGAGCCCAGGGCATCCAAACATCCGGCAGCCCGCAATAAAAGATCTGCAGCGAGCTCCCCACCCCCTCCTCGGTCCCGGGCGCCCCTACGTACGTCCGTAAAACATTTCTAAAGCTTCCCGGGCGGTGGAGGGGGGCAGGCGCAGGCGGAGCGTGCATGCCAACGTTGTGAGCACCTTGACGAGCTTGCCGGCCACGGTGAGCCGCTTGAGCTGCAGGCTCAGCGTCTTCTTCCACGGCCCGGGCAGGTTGTGCTTCTCGCCGACGTACTTGGTTATGGCTGCCAGGCTGCTGCCATTGCGATCCTTCAGCCCAGAAATCGCCTCCTGGATGAGCGCCTGGTACGGCGGGTGCGAGGGCGCCTTGGGCTTGTCTGCCTTGGGAGCCATGGCGCCTGCTTGAGCTGAAATGCAGGAGCTGCGAGCTGTTAAAATAAATTGAGAAGAGACCATGCCCGTTGGGAATTGCCTGGCCCTCTGCACCCTGAACAGGGTATGCGAAATGGCATGCATGCGGGCACCATGCATTGTTGCAACCGGCATGTTCACGCTGGCCACCACGGACACATGGCGCATGGTGGCAGCATGCACACGGCAGAGGCAAGCGTGAATGCGTTTCCGTGTGTGCCCAGGCCATAAAATATTTCGGCACGCGCGCATTGAGTTTTAAAGAGCAGAGGTTCCGGGTTACACACAGGAGCGGCGCTCTGGCATACTCTAAACACTCACACGTCGCACTATTACCAACACAGGCAGGCACGAGACTTTATTATACCACACACATAAGCGGCCTGCACTTGCACATCAAAGGCTCACCACAGGGCCAGCCTGTGACACAAGTGAGCATGCTAACATCGGAGCCCTTGGGCACGTCTGCACCAGACAGTGTGCTCCTGGCATGTTGTCCAGTCAGCACTTGCCTGAAATGCGTGCTGCGCTCGCCACGCCAACCAGAGTGCAACATAAACCGTCACACATGCCCTTTCTCAGCGACCCAGCCTCGATGAGCCATCAGCCCAGCAGCGCTCTAAGCTTGTCCCACCTCCCCCCTCGCGGCGTCGCACCCCTGCAGTGCGCCGCACATGCGAGGGGCCCCGCTGTCGGGCGCCTGTGCCCGCCGCCCCGCCGCCGCCGCCCCCCACGCGCCTCTACCGCACGCCTCTCCCACGCCACGCACGAGGCCTCGCACCACCCAGCAACGCCATGGCCGCCGGCGCGCCGCGCCCGGCGCGCCGCTCACGCCCAGCGCATGACCACCATCGCGCGGTTGTCAAGGCCCAGTGCCTCCAGGGTCTGGCCAGGGTCGGTCAGCGCGGGCGTGCCTGCGCGGGCACCAGCAGTAGGGTTAGGGTAAGGCACCAGCGGAACTCAACATGTGCCTTGTCATCGGGTCGCCGCACGCTCGGCGGTACGGGCGCGGCTGCGCCGCGATGCATGTTGCGCACGGCTGCAGCGCCAAGCACGCCGCACACGGCTGGACTGCAGTCTTCTGGCACGGCGCCATGCATCCGATGCATGAGCACGCTTGAGGCCTAATTCAGTCGTAACATCGGGCCCGCAAGCGGACAGCGAGGACATTGCTGCAGCCCCGCGCTGGGCGCGGTACGCAGGCAGCGCGCGGCGAGCAGCCGAGCAGGCAGCTTGGTACGCTGCAACCAGCATCGCGGGATCTGAGGATGGCTTGCGCACCGGGGGCACGCCTGCCAACAGCGCGCCCGCTGCGCCAGCTGCTGCAGGCTGGCACACAAGCGGCGGCCGGGCGGCTGCGCGCCATCATGCACGGCAAGCCACCCATGCGGCACGGCGCGCGGCGAGCGCGGGGCGCGCACCGGGCACGCTCGTCGACAGCACAAACGGCTTCCCAGCCGCGGCCTCGGGCTGCCGTGCGACGCACAGGAGGCGCACGGCGGCCAGCGGCGCGCCCGCCGCGAAACGCCGCTGCGCGCGGCTGCCGTCCGGGAAGCGCACAGCCAGCACGCACGCGCCGGGCGCGCCCGCGGCGGGCTCCTCCGGGAGTGCTGCCTCCGCCTCGGCAGCCGCCTCCTCCGCGCTCTGCCACGGGGAGGAGGCCCTGCCTCAGGGTATTGCACTGGGGTGTGCGCGCGGGGCTGCCGTATTGGGGGCATGCGGCTGGCTGTGCTGCCGCGCGCACCTGGGCCCCAGGCGCGGCCGCTCCCGCGCCGTTGCGCCTGGCAGCGCACGCAGGGCACGGCCGCAAACAGCAACACGGGCGCTGAGCTCCCCGGCTGCTGCTGCGGGCTCGCGCGGCCAGCAAGCATGGCCCAAGCCGCGCGCGCCAAGCGCGCCCAGCTTCCCGTCCCCGTCCGGCTCTGTCGCACCCGACCGCACCGCGCAGAAGCCACACGCCCCAGCTCTCTACACTGCCCGGGACCTGAGGACGAAGGCCGGGCGACGCACCTTCCCATCGTGCGCGGGCGGCGCAGGCGCCAGCTGCGCGCCGGCGCCCGCCTCGCCGCCGCGGCCGCCGCTCGCCCCGCTCTCGCCGCCGTCCCAGCTCCACCCCGGCGCGGCCGCCGCCGGCGGCCCCGCCCCGGCGCCGGGTGGCGCCGCGCTGGCCTGATCGGGCCCGCCGGGCGCCGCACCGTCTGCGGCCGCCGCCGGCAGGTTGCGCGGCGCGACGGGCGAGGACGGGAGCGAGTCGGGCGCGCCGCCGCGCGACTGCTCCATGGACAGCGCCAGCGCGACCGCCAGCTCCTCGTCCTCGGTGTGCTGCTTGGCCGGCGCCTGCGGGGTTGCATGTAGGGTTAGGGTTGATGCGGGCACAGGGTTGGGCCGGCTGACTCGGGTGCCAGCGCGTCGCGTGCGCCGGCCTCAGCCCGCTTCGATGCCTGTGCCAGCGCCCAGCGCTGGCTCATCGTGGACAAAGGCCGACCGCGGAGAGGGGGTGCTGGCGTGCAGTCACGCACATGCCGGCCCTTGCGGGAATGCAGACTCCAACACAGCGAAGGCGCGGCAGAGCATACTAACACAGTGCTGCATAGCATCCAAGAAAGAGAAGCGTGCATTGGACTCATGCGACCCAGCAAAGGAGCTGTGAGCCACCTGCACTGAGTAGATATCAGCAGGGATGGGACCCCGACAGACCCCCAGCAGCAGTCTCACACTCGCGTCCTGAGCGCGGGCCGCGCACCGCGTGCGTGTCGAGGTGCTTGCGCTTGGGGTGGTTGGCCAGCTGCGAGGCGCGCGGGTCGTTGATGTCGCGGTCCAGGAAGGGCACCAGGTCCTCCACCAGCCTGCCGCCGAGTGGGGGAGCGCCGCTTGCTGGCGTAAAGCAGCTGGGGACTGCGGGCATCGCCCACCGCTCGCACTCGAGAACAACACGCCCGCACATGCGATTCATGCAGGCGCACTGCGCGCTCCCGCTCCTCGTCTGGTAGACCGTGCAAGCAGACAACGCTGGTCAACACATTAGTGCCCGACTTGCAGGTTGCGGAGAGCACCAGTGTGACTGACCAACGAGAACAGCAGAGCTGCCACCAACGTCTGGCCACACCAACAGAGCACTCGTTTGCATGTGCGTGCAGCAGGCATGGCGCTGCGCGTGGCCGCCGCACTTGGCGCGCAGCTGCTGGTACCGGGATCCGCAGCTGCTGGGACGGCTGGCGAGCGCGCACCGGTGCGCCTCAACGAAGCCGGTCCAGTGGCGCAGCTTGGCGCCGGTGAACGGGTCGATGATGAGGATGGCTGGCAGCTCGGCCAGGCGGTAGAAGCCCGCCACCTTGGTGCCCTGCTCCGCCTGGTCGGTCACCTGACGCACCGGCCCTGCCGGCGGTCAACGCTGGCCGCCTTTGCGTGCTCTGCGCCGCATGGTCGGGCCCCTGGATCACAGAGCCGGGCAGTCGTCAACGCCGGCTGCCTTTGCGTGCTCCGCGCCACACGTCTGGTCAAGCCAAGCGCAGACAGAGTCGCCCGTGAGCGGTGAGGCGCTGCAGTCTCTTGTCAGAAGCCCTGTGACAGTGCAGCCGTGCTTGGCCGGGTGAAGGACTGCCGGTCAGGGGATGCATGTTTGGCGGCGGTCAGAGTCGCAGCTTGGCAACTGGACTCAAGCTCACATGAACGCGTGCGCCGCGCAGCCCCCGTGCACAGGCCGCCCCTCTGCGCCGATGCTCACATCAAACCCTGCGCGTCCGCCAACCGATCACAGCAGAAACACAAGGGCCCCCGGTCTGGTCCTGCATGCGAGAGGAGCCCCCAGCAGGAGGGCGCGCGGGGCCGCGCGCCTGCAGGAATACGAAGCTGCCCTCCACGATGGACACGAGCGTCTCGTCGCGCCAGGTGTCCCGGTTGAGCTGGTGCGACGCAAACTCGGAGTTGGACTGCACGTTCACCAGCTGCGCGCGGCGCGGGCGCGCGCTCGGCGCCGCGACCCAGCCACTGGAGGCGGGTTGGGCCCTGTGCGCTCGGTGTCGGGACCCGGCAACAGCCGAGCAGGTTCACGGCCGGCGCTGCGTCTGCGCGAGCTTGGCGCATCAGGCTGTGCAGCACCGCCCCTCTTGTGCGCCCCGACCTGCCCGCCAGGCGCGTCACTCTCAGCGGCTTCGGCGCGCGCGGCCCTGACGGCAAGAAACCCCGGCACACGCTCCGGAGGCTGGGACGCTGTGCGCGGCACTGTGCAGGACAGTGCAGCGGGCCGCGCCGCACCAGCCACTGGCTCTTCTTCAGCGCGGCCTCCTTGGCCTCCTCGAAGGTGCCCTGGAAGACGATGGAGCGCGGCGGCTCAAACAGGCCCGCCAGCCCGGCGCCGGCCACGCTCGTGCCTGCATCCAGGCTGCCGCCCTCCGCGCTGCGCGCAGCGGCGCGAGAGGTCGGGGCTAGCCGCCAGCCGCCCGCTTGAGGCTGCGCGGGCTTGCGGCCTGCACGCAGGTCGCCAAGCGGCTGCGGCCCTCGCCATTGCAGGAGGAGAATCGTCCCGGCCTGAGCAGGCAGTGGACATGGTGCCAGTGTCCCAGGGCGCCCAGGAATGCAGACGCAGCAGTGTTCACTCCCTTGCAGCGGCGCCCGGGCACGGGGCGCGGCGAAAAAGAGCCAGCACCGGAAGTCGCGGAACGCCTCGGGCTCGCGCGGCGGCGGCGGCGCAATCCGCGCGTGGCGCTGGTGGCCGCCGCCAAACATGTCGTCGCCATACAGGCGGTCCCGCTTGGAGGGGATGGGGGCGCGCACGGCGCCCTCCAGGTCGTGCTCGGCGCTCAGGGGCTCTGCCGGCGCAGGTCTGCAGGCACAAGGGTCTACACAGTTGGCGTCCTGCGGTGCAGGAGCAGCTCCGTGCGCCGTGGCATGCCTGTGCTCACCTTCAAACACCACTGCACAGTTGACAGCAGCAAAGCTAGGTGCCTCGTCGAGCTGCGTACGTGGCCAAGTCTGCCACTCCCGGCCTGTCTTCTGAGGCCAGCTCGTGCGCGAGGCGCTCGCTCTGCCCCTGCTCATTGGCGTCGCCACCGCCTGCGAAGAACAGCTCGACGGCCTGCTCAAGCTCGTAGCCGGTGGCCTGCGTTGCGAAGCAAGCCTCACGCGCAGCGCAGTGCACGGAAGCCGCTGTGTTGCAGCAGAAGCATAATCGATCTGCGTGGCATGCTTCGCTGGCCGCACTCGCAGCTCTCGCCGCCCTAGGCTGGTCGTCTGCTGCTCCGAGCAGTGAAGCTGCTCACCTGGAGGTACATTTCTCCAGCATCACTGCCGGTGATTGTCTGGAAGTTTGCCAGGACCTCATCGCGGTGCATCCTTCCGCCCGTTATGCTCCTGCACACATTCAAGAGGCGCTTGCCGTGCGTGTGTGAGGAGACTGCAGGCCCTTGCACAGGCTGGCCCAGTGTTCATCTGAGCATCGGTAGGGGTTAGCGTCCAGCTAGGGACAGAGCGCAGCTGCTGGTGGACAGCTAGCGCGACAGCGGCAGCCCGCGCTCCCCCCCTGACTTCACAGAGTGGCGAGCAAGAGAGCGATGCGGGCGAGAACCTGCTCCCGTTAGCCAGCACGCGCAGTCCTTCAGACTGTCGTCGACGGTGGATCCCGTGCGCCAGCGCCAGCGCCTGGGGCGGCCGGGGTGGCGGCGCATGGGCTGGAAGCTCAACCTGTGCCTGGCCGCGGTTGGTGCCTACCTGCTGGGCTACCGCCCCGCTCCGTTCACACAGGGCCTGCAAAGCGTCGCGTCCCTGGGCTACACGTTTGTCCTGCCCTCCGCGCGGGTGAAGCCCGACGGCCTCACGTCAGCCATACGCAACGTGACCAGCGACTATGACCAGGCGCGCTGCTCCCAACCGGATTGTCACTGCTGCAGCATGCCTGCTCCTGGGAAGCATGCAGCCGTGCGCGCAGGGGAGCCTGACACTTTATGTATGCGCGCTGCAGCTCACCCTGCTGGTGAAGCAGTACTTCACAGAGCGCTCCGACCCCGTCGCGGAGCTGCAGTTCCGGGACTTTTTGCAGCAAAAGGCGGTCAGGTGCGGCGGAGGCTGCAGCTGCCTTGCAGCTGACCCTGCAAGGCGATGAGCTGCAACAGAGCGGCTCTCGCCTGCACTAGATTGCGCAAGTTTGCATGCACACAACTGTGTAGCATTGGCGCGCGCTGACGTAGTGAGCGCTGCCGCGGCGCAGGAGTAATAGGAAGTTGGAGGAGGTGCTGGACTGGGTGCTAGCCGCGTACCGCGTGGCCTTCCCCTTCCTGGTACGCCATAGCGCTCCGCCTGCGCTTTTGTGCTGAGAGCGCTCTGCTGCCTTGCGCGACCTGCCACAGTCCTTGTGCTCCGCTGTTTGTGGACTTTTCTCTTTCACCTTGTTGGGGTCACTTCATGGGGTCACCGGAGGCGTGCTGTGTCGGTCTTACCATGCTGCGGTGCAGTGTCTTGGTGCTGAAGCAACGTGTTCGTGCTCTGGTGCAAGGCTGAAAGGTATGCGCGGGGGTAACTGAAGCAACGTGTTCACGCTCTGGTGCACGGCTGAAGGCATGCGCGGGGGGCATTGAAGCTACGTGTTCGTGCCCTGGTGCAAGGCTGCAGGCGTGCGCGGACCGCTGCGCGCAGGTGTGCTTCATTGTGGCCAAGGTGGCTAGCGGCCGGGCGGGGCACGCGGAGGAGGAGGAGGAGAAGCTGGCGCTGGAGGGGCAGGCGCGCCGGGCGCCGCCCGCGCGGCACCACGCGCGGCACCCGGGGCACACCAGCTCGCCCAGCAGTTCGCTGGACACCGCGGTCTCGCTGCCACGGTGCGCCGCTGCAGCGTGGGG
>JAABUU010000451.1_pt1 | contig 93341 bp, 93 predicted proteins | sample 5559301 | NCBI WGS metagenome assembly JAABUU01 (sample SAMN10711884, study PRJNA513360) | rock metagenome | isolation source: Antarctica rocks | place: Antarctica: Victoria Land, Richard Nunatak white | reverse complement strand
AACGACGGGGACGAAGATCAAAACCCGGGGGGCGCGGGCCTCGAGGCCTAAGCACCCCGCCCCCCGCACCAAGGGACTTCTTCAGGTCCAAGTAGCTAACGGGCCGTCTCCGTCCTGTCGCGCTCGACCTCGGCCGCCGTCAAACGGTCGATCGCCTCGACATCACCGCCAGCGTCGGCTGCTGCCAGTTCTTTCAGGTCGCGCGCCAGTTGTCGCTGCTCCTCCGAGGGAGTCGTGGCGTCGAGGAAGACGTGTTTGATCGACGGGAGCTCCTGCTTGAGCTTGCGCTCGACCTCGCTGCTGACCGCCTCGATGCGGTCGCTCGTGGCGCTCTGAGCGAAGTCGACCTTGACCGCGACGAGCACCTCGTCGGGGGACAGCTGCATCGTCAGCAGCTCGAGCACGCTGTCGATCTCCGTGAAGGCGTTGATGGTGTGGATGATGTCGAGGCGCAGCTCGGGGTCGGCAGCCTCGCCGATCAGCAGGTCCTTGGTGTCGCGTCCCAGCGCGTAGGCCACGTAGCCGAGGAGCAGCCCGATCGCGATCGAGGCGATGCCGTCGTAGACCGCCGAGCCGGTGACCTGGTGCAGCGCGAGCCCGATCGCCGCGAGGACCAAGCCGATGACGGCGGCGCTGTCCTCGCTCGCCACGGTCTTCACCGTCGGGTCGTTGCTCTTTCTCAGGTGCTCGACCATCGTGCGGTCACGCTCATCGGCCTCGCCCTTGACCTGGCGCAGGGCTTTGATCAGCCACGAGCCCTCGAGCAGGAACGAGAAGCCGAGAACGGCGTAGGAGATGTAGTACTCGCTGTCGGGGATCTTCTCGTGTGAGCCGGCGAGCAGGCTGTGCACACCCTCGAACAGCGAGAAACCGGCCCCCGTGACGAAGATGCCGACTGCAGCGAGCAGGGACCAGAAGAAGCGCTCCTTGCCGTACCCGAAGGGGTGCATCGAGTCGGCGGGCTTCTCCGAGCGCTTGAGCGAGGTCAGCAGGAAGATCTGGTTGAGGGTGTCGGCCCATGAGTGCGCGGCTTCGGCGAGCATCGAGCTCGACAGCGTGATCAGCCCGGCTGCTGTCTTGGCTACCGCAATCAAACTGTTGGCGCCCAGCGCGAGCAGCACCGTGCCCTTGCTCTCGGAGGCCATGCTGCCGGGGTTACCCCCGGCATAGCCCGGCAAGCGCGACTAGCCCATGGCGCCGCGCGCGTCGAGCTCGTCCGCCAACCAGTTGAGCAGCGAGACGACGCCCACGGGACCGTCGACGACGAGGTCGGCGCGCTCGCGGACGGCGTCGAGCTCAGCCGAGTCGCTCGCCACGGTGCACCCGGGATGACCCGCGGCGCGGCGCTTCTCGACGGCCGCGAAGGCCGGCAGGTCGCCCAGGTCGTCCCCGGCCACCAGCACGGCGTCCGCTTGGTACTCGTCGATCACGGCAAGCAGGGCGCCGCCCTTGTCGTGGCCGGGCGGCCGCAGCTCGAGGACGCTCCGGCCCGGATGCACCTCGAGGCCCGCCTGCTCGGCCGTGCCGCGGATGGCTGGGGCGAGGCGCTCCAGCGCGGCATCGCCGCCGCTGGTGGCGCGGGCGTGGACGACGAGGCTGTGCTCCTTGTCCTCCAGCCGTAGCCCGCTCCCATCCTCGGCCAGCAGCCGACTGACGTCGCGGCGGGCGCCGGTCACCCCAGGCAACGGCTCGGGCTGGGTGAGGCCGCCCGCGGCATCCCAGCGCTGTAGGCCGTACTGCCCGAGCACGAGCAGGTGCTCCAGGCCCTCGGCCCCCTGGAGACCCGCGAGCTGCACGACCACGGGAGCCGGCCGCCCGGTGATGACGACGACCAGCCGGACGCGCGGGGCGAGCCGGCCCAGCGCGTGCAATGCCCCGGAAGCCGGGACCGCCTCGCTCGGCTGGTCGACGATGGGTGCCAGCGTGCCGTCGTAATCGAGCGCGACCAGTGCGCGCGCCGGGTCGGCGAGAACGGCCTCGATGCCCGCCCGTCCTTCGGGTGTCCGGGGCAGGGGCACGGGCTCGGGCTGGCCCATCAGCGGGTGCGGCCCGTGCGCACGCCACCCGCCACCGCTGGAGGGCATGGGCGTGGGCCGCAGACGGCTCTCGGTGCCCCCGGTGCCAAGGGCGCTGCTGGCCTGGCAGGCGGCACACCGGCCGGGGGAGTGGGCGCCGCCAGGACCAGCACCGGCACCCCGGGTGACGACGGCGAGCGCGGCGCCGTCCGCATGACGCCGGCGAGCCCGGCCACGGCGAAGGCAACGGCGACCACGAGCGCCGCCGAGAGCACCCGGAGCAGCAGCCGCACGGCGGCGGGAGGCACCTGCTAAGCCTCGCGCCCGAGCCGGCGGGCGCTGCGGGCCCGCTCACGCGAGGATCGAAGCCGCTGCAGCCGCTTGACGAGCATCGGATCGGCGATCAGCGCGGCTGGCTGGTCGATCAGCGCGTTAAGCAGCTGGTAGTAGCGGGTCGAGCTGAGGCCGAACTCGTCCCGCACGGCCTGGTCCTTCGCCCCGGCGACCTGCCACCACTGCCGCTCGAATGCAAGGATCGCGCGCTCCTGCTCGGTCAGCTCCTGCAGCTGGTTCGAGGCGCGCTCAGCCGGCACGGCACCTCCGGTCAGCGCAAGGGTTACGAACTGTGAGTGACATCGGTGTCGTTCGTACCACCGCGCGCGGCCCGGGCGCGGCTGGCGCGCGGGAGCCGGGTCGTACCGTGTCAGCACGCTCACGCCGCCGGTGCTGCAGCTGCGGTTGCGCGGTGCCGATGCTGTACGTACGCCGTCGAGGACGGCCCTGTCCGCCTGGGAGGGCCCATGTTCCGCGGTCTGCGTGCATCGACTCGGCACCAGCAACCCCACCGGCGTCGGCTCGCTGCGCTTGCTACCGGCGGCGCGCTGCTTCTGACCGGTGCCGCGTGTACCACCCCGGCGCCCCCCTCGACCCCCTACCCGCGTGCCATGGCGTCGGCGGGTGACTCCATCACCCGGGGTTTCGATGCCTGCGGGCCGTTCGTCGACTGCCCTGGCGAGTCGTGGTCGACCGGGCTCGGCAGTGACGTGTCGAGCCAGCTCACCCGGCTCACCCCGCACTCGCCGGCCCTGGCCGCCCACGCGTACAACGACGCCCAGACCGGGGCCACGACAGTCGACCTCGGCCCCCAGGTGGCCGATGCGGTGCGGCAGGGCGCCGACTACCTCACCGTGCTCGTGGGGGCCAACGACGTCTGCACTCCCACAGCTGCCTCGATGACCTCGGCCGCCGTCGTCGAGCAGCGGGTCGTGGCGGCACTGCGCAGCTTCACCGCAGCTCGCCCCGCCGGGCACGTCCTGCTCGCCTCCATCCCGGATGTCTACCGGCTGTGGGAGGTCGCGCACGGCAACGCCAACGCCCGGTTCGTCTGGGGCGCGGCCGGCATCTGCCAGTCGATGCTGGGAGCGCCGGCCTCGACCTCCGCCGCGGATGTCGCGCGCCGCGCCGCGGTCCGCACCCGAATTGTCGACGACAACGCTGCGCTCGCCCGGGCCTGCGCGGCCGTTGCCCGTTGCCGGTCGGACGGCGGCGCCGTCTTCCGAACGGCCTTCTCGCTCAGCCAGCTCAGCCAGTGGGACTACTTCCACCCGAACGGCGCGGGCCAGCGGCTGCTCGCCGACGCCACCTGGCGGGCGGGCTACTGGGCCTGAGCCGCTTAGCGGCCGGAGGAGGACGCCTGTCCGGTGGGAGGGGCTTCGTGCCTCGCCAGGGCGTGCACTACGGGGCCGGACCCGATGAACGCCGCCGTCACCAGCCCGATGCCGAACATGGCGCGCACGCGGTGGGTGTGCCAGGGCCGCACTGCTTGGGTCGGGACCGTGACAGCGGCGGACAGCGGCCGCCGGCTTCTGGTCGCCGTGGACGATGGGGAGACTGCGGACACAGCGCCTCCCCGCCTTCCCGCGTCCCCGACCGACCCGCTGTCCGGCGCCGGTGACCCGAACGACAGTGTGCGGAGCCGGCGGCGCGCCGAGGTGGTGACACGCGGGATGCTCGGGCCGGACTCGGTCAGCACTCGGCCAGGCCAGACTGGACCCGTGCGTGACGCCTACGGCACCGACCGCCGCTCGCCACTGCTGCCTGGCCTGCGCTGCGTGCACGCCGACCTGCACAACCACACTCGCCTGTCCGACGGTCAGGGCGACCCACGGCGGCTGTTCGGCTCCCTGCGCGAGGCCGGGCTCGACGTCGCGGCTGTCACCGACCACGCCAACCTGGCGAGCCAGCTCGGCAGGCCGGGCGGCGTGCCGCTCGCGTCCGCCCTGCACGGCATCTCACCAGCCGACTGGCAGCTGCTGCGCGAGATCGCCGACGCCGGGGACGAGCACGGCCGCTTCGTCGCCATTCGCGGCTTCGAGTGGTCGCACCCGCTGCTGGGCCACGTCAACGTCTGGGACAGCCCCGGGTTCACCCATCCCCGCTGGCCGGGTGCCGGCGACATGCGCCGGTTCTGGGACTGGGTGGCGACCCCCGAGGCAGGTGGGGCACTGGCCTCGTTCAACCACCCGGGGGGTCGCGGGACGGTGCTGCGCTTCGCGGGGTTCACCTTCCGCGAGGAGCTGGGCCGGCGGCTGATCGGCCTGGAGATGTTCAACAAGTCCGACGACTACCTGCTGGCAGTCGATGCCAAGGGAGTGTCGCCGCTCGTGCAGTGCCTGGCCGCCGGCTGGCGCCCCGGCCTGCTCGGCGTCACCGACGAGCACGGGTCGGACTGGGGCCACCCGGACCGCAAGGGACGCACCGGGCTCTACGTCGACGAGCTCTCCCGCGCCGGGGTCGCGACGGCGCTGCAGGCACGCCGGTGCTTCGCGAGCCGGGTGAAGGGCATGCGCCTTGCCGCGACGCTCGGGGGCGTGCCGATGGGCGGCGAGCTTGGGCGGCGCCGGCCGGACGAGGCACACCAACGCCGGAGCCTGTCGCTCGCTGTCGACCTCGACCTCGGCCCCCTCGCCCGCGGGATGGAGCTGTCCGTGCAGCTGCTGCGGCCGAGCTCGACGGTGCCGTCGGTGGAGGAGGTAGCCCGGGTCCGCTCGGGTGCGGCTCCGTCCACGGTCGAGGTGCCGGTCCACGACGAGCCCTGGCTCGTGCTGCGCATCTGTGACCCGGTGGCCTCGCCTGAGCCGGGCTCGACCGGCGCCTACGCCCACCTCGGCCGCAGCATCGCCTACGCGAGCCCCTGGTACCTCGAGCCCGCTACCCGAGCAGCAGCGTGAGGGTGTGGATGCCCAGGCCGGCGAGCGCGCCGACGACGGTGCCGTTGATCCGGATGAACTGCAGGTCGCGCCCCACCTGCAGCTCGATCCGCTCGGAGGTCTCGGTCGCATCCCACCGCTGCACGGTGTCGCTGATGACCGTGGCGATCTCGGTGCCGTAGTTGGCCGCGAGGTAGCCCACGCCCTGGGCGACCCAGCCGTCGACCTTGTGCTGCAGCTCGGCATCGTGGGATAGCCGGACCCCGAGCGCGGCGATGCCCTCTGCGGCGCGACGCCGCAGCTCGCTCTGCGGGTCCTCGACGGCGTCGACCACCAGCCGCCGGCCGGTCACCCAGGTCGTGCGCATCGCCGCCTGCACGTCGGGGTGCGCGAGCAGGCGCTCCTTGAACTGCTCGGCCTGCTCGATGCGGTCGGGGTCGTGCATCAGGTCGTCGGCGAACCCCGCGAGCAGCGTGTCAATGGCCTGGCGGACCGGGTGGTCGGCATCGCCATGCACCTCGGTGGCAACCCGCAGCAGCTCGCGGTACACCCGGTTGCCAATGGCCTCGTCGACGAAGGACGGCGACCAGGCGGGTGCTTGCTCGATGACGATGTCGCGCACGGTGTCCGGATTGTCGATCAACCAGTCGAGCACCGCGTCCACGCCAAGGTCGACGACGCGGTGGTGCGTCCCGTCCTTGACCACCTCGGCGAGCAGGCGCCCGGCGGGCGGCCCCCACGGGCGGGCGGCGAGCCGGTGGACGATCGTCTGCTCCAGTACCGCCTGGACGTCCTCGTCGCGCAGCACCGTGAGCGCGCCTCGTACAGCACTCGCGCCGAGCTCGGTGACGCGCTGGGCGTGGCCACCGTCGACCAGCCACGCCCCGAGCCGAGCGGTCACCTGGGCCGAGCGCACCTTCTCGACGACGACGGGCTCGGACAGGAAGTTGCTGGCAACGAACTCCTCGAGGCTGCGGCCGATGCTGTCCTTGCGGCTCGGGATGATGGCCGTGTGCGGGATCGGCAGGCCCAGCGGATGCCGGAACAGCGCGGTGACAGCGAACCAGTCGGCGAGCGCCCCGACCATCGCTGCCTCAGCTGCCGCCCCGACGAACCCCACCCATGTAGGGGCGGGCGCCGCGAGGCGGGTCGCTACGTAGATCGCCGTGGTCAACAGCAGCAGCCCGGTGGCGAGCGCCTTCATCCGGCGCAGGTCCGTCCGGCGCTGCAGGTCCGCTGGCAGGAGCAGGCTCACCGTCAGCGCTCCAAGGGCAGGCCCTGCTGGAGCCAGGCGTCGACGCCGCCGGCCAGGTCGGTGGCGCGGTGCACGCCAAGCGAGCGCAGCGTGTCGGCAGCCAGGCTCGAGGCGTAGCCCTGCTGGCAGATGAGGACCACATGGGCGTCGTGGTCGGCCTCGGTCAGCGCGGCGCTGGAGGCGGGGTCGAGCCGCCATTCGAGCACGGTGCGGTCGATCTGGATGGCGCCTTTGATCGTCCCCGTGCCCTCGCGCTGGTGGACCGGCCGGATGTCGACGACAAGGGCGCCGGCCCGCAGGGCGTCGAGGGTCTGCTGCGGGTCGAGGCGGTGCATCCCGACTCTCGACGCCTCCAGCAGCTCGTCGATCGTCTGTGGCTCGCTCACCCCGGGGACGCTAGCGGAGCACGCGCGCGTGGGGAACGCGACGACGGCGCCGCCCGCGTGATCCAGGAACGGCGCCGTCGACTGTCGATCGATCAGCTGGCTGCGGCTCAGTAGTAGTGCCGGCGGCCGCCGATGGCGCGGCCGGTGGCACCGAGCACCGCCAGCACGGCTCCGACCAGCAGCAGGACGATGCCGATGAAGACGAGGAACTTGAGGCTGCTCACCACCAGACCGATGATCAGCAGCACGATCCCAAGCACGATCATGAAAGCCTCCTGGCTCTGTACGACCTGGTCCCACCGGCTGGGTCCCCGGAACGGTCTTCGCGGATCATCCCCCGTTGCAGGAGACGCCAATCACGCGACGCGCCCGGCGGGAACGCCGGGATGCTCAACCCGACCTGCGCAGCGGCGTCGGATGGCCGGCTTCAGGACCGCTGGCGGCGCCGGCCTAGAGCAGTCAACACGTCAGCGGCGACGCCGACCGCCCCGGTTGCGACGCCGACGACGCGCTGCGACAGCCACAGCTGCGGCTCCTCGAGCTGGCCGTGGAGTCGAAGCTGCCGTGGGTGCCGAGGTCGGAGTCCTCATCGACGGGCGACCACAGGTTGTCGCGGCGGCCGGGAGCGGTAGGGGCATCGGTCTGCTGGGAGGAGTAGCCGGTCACAGCCAGGTAGCGGTCGAGCAGTGCGGGAGCGATCTTCTGCCCGAGGATAGTGCCGACCGTGCTGGCGCCGACCCAGTACTGCTTCCTCCCCGGATGATCGGCGGCCCAGAGCACGGCGCCCGCGGCGACCTCCGGCTGGTAGATCGGCGGCACGGGCTGCGGCTCGTTCGGCAGCCGGGACAGCACCTGCCCGAACTGCGGGGTGTTGACGGCGGGCATCTGCACCGCGGTGATCCGCACCCTGCTCTGGTCGTGCATCAGCTCCACCCGGACGGACTCGGTGAAGCCGTTGATGGCGTGCTTGGCACCGCAGTACGCCGACTGCAGTGGGATCGCCCGGCTGCCCAGGGCCGAGCCCACCTGCACGATCGTGCCGCGGTCACGGGGACGCATCCGCTTCAGCGCCGCCATGGTCCCGTGGACGAACCCGAGGTAGCTGACCTCGGTGACCCTCCGGAACTCCTGCGGACTGATCTCGTGGAAGGGCGCAAAGACCGAGGTGAAGGCGCTGTTGACCCAGACGTCGATGGGGCCGAGCTCGTCCTCGACGCGCTGGGCAGCGGCCTCTACGGCGTCGGCGTCGGCGATGTCGGCCTGGATCGTCAGCGCGGTACCACCCGCGCCGCGGACCTCTGCTGCGGCTGCCTCCAGCCCCGCGGCCCCGCGAGCGAGCAGCGCCACCTTCGCCCCGCGGGCACCGAACGCGATGGCTGACGCCCGGCCGATGCCCGCGCTGGACCTGGTGACGACGACGACCTGCGGCTGACTCATCCGCCCTCCCTCTGCCCCAGCCGGGGCTGCAGCTACGGGCGTCCCCCGTCGGGTCGTGGCGGACACCAGGCCCGCAGCAGCCGAGCTCACCCGGACGATCAGCCGTCGGCCAGGAAATGCAGGGCTCGCGGCAGGTCTGACGGCCCGCTGACCTGCTCGAAGCGGGCACCTGTCGCGGCGGCGAACGCCCGCGCCTGGTCTGCGTCGTCGGCGGGAGCCACGACCACCAGGGCATCGAGTGCTCGTGCGCTGGCCGTCGGGTCGGGCCCTGCGGTGGGCCGCCCGTCGGTGAGCAGGACGGTCAGCCGCCGGGCTGCCGTGGAGCGGTCGAGCTGGCTACGGGCGGCATCGAGGCCGAGGGCCAGGTCGGTGGGGCCGTGACCGCGCAGCGAGAGCAGGTCGTCGACGACGGCGTGTACCTGCCGGCGCTCATCCTGCGGCTCAATGATCAGGGCGCGGTGGTTGACCGCGACGACGCTGTAGTCGTCCGGCGCCCGGGTCGCGACGGCGGCGGCGGCGAGCGCGGCCGTCGCGAGCCGTTCACCGCCGACGGAGCCGCTGCGGTCGACGACGAGGCAGAGCGCGGCCGAGGGCCGGCCCCAGACAGTGGCTCGCAGCTCGTCGACAGCCACGGGCTGTCCGCTGGCGGCGGCACCGACCAGGGCCTCCAGGCTGGACTCGACGTCAAGCTCGCCGCCCGGCGTCAGCCGGACCCGGCGCAACCGGCCGGTGCCGCGCTCGCGGACCGGTCCGCCCCGGCCGAGGCGCACAGCGACGCGACCGGCCAGGCGCCGTGCCAGCAGCCGCAGCCTCTCGTCGGTTGCACCGGTCAGGTCAGCGAGCAGGGTCAGCGCCTCGTCGACGTCAGCGTCGAGCGCCTGCTCCACGGCCGCCTCGTCCAGCACGCCCAAGGACGGGGAGGCAGCAGCAAAGCCCGGGTGCCGTGCGAGGTCCCGCCGCGACACCGTTTGCCGGCCTGCCTCCGCCAGCTCCGCGCGGGCCTCGTCGCCCTCGAGGATCAGCTCTGGACGGCGGCTGCCGCTCGGGTCGGCCGGTCCGGAGGGGGGTGGGGGACCGGCCGGTGGGCTTCCCCCGGGGGCGAGTCCACCCCCTCCTGCTGCTCGGAGGGCGGGGGGGCACCGAACACCTGCACCCACAGCTCGCGGACGACGTCCTCCGGCGCACGGGCGGACCCCTCGTGCAGCCGCAGCCGTCCGGCCAGGGCGGTGAGTGCGGCATCCAGGCTCACCGCGGGGTCGGCCGCCACGGTGCCGCGCAGGGCAGCGAGGGAGCCGGCGACCAGCACCATGTCGATGGCGCCCCGCACCGACGACCCGACGCGCACGTCGGGGTGGTGCCGGGTCAGCCGAACCAGGGTGACGGACTTCGCCAGGTCGGCCGCGCCGACCCGCGGGGCTCCGGGCAGCCCCGACCCGGCTGCTCGGCGCACGATCTCGACCTCGTCCGCAGCATCCTGGTAGTCCATGCGCACGCGGCAGGTGCGGTCGTAGATGGCCGAGGCGATGCGGGCCGTCCCGACTGCATCGAACGGGTTCATGGCGGCGACCAGCCGGAAGCCGACCGCGGCGATGAGCCGGCCCAGCCGGGGGACGTGCAGCTCGCCCTCGCTCATCACCGTGATGAGGACGTTGAGCGTCTCCTCCGGGACCCGGTTCATCTCCTCGACGTAGAGCAGCGCGCCGTCCCGCATCGCGGCCGCGAGCGGGCCGTCGACGAAGATCGCGTCGCGGTAGCCCTCGGCCATCAGCCGGGACGGGTCGTGGTGGCCGACCAGTCGCGCCGGTGTCAGCTCGGCGTTGCCCTCGACGAAGTGGAACGGGAGCCCCGCCGCCTTTGCCAGGCCACGCAGCAGCGTCGACTTACCGGTGCCCGGCGGGCCCTCGAGCAGCATGTGCCGGCCGGCCAGCAGGGCCGCCAGCACCAGCTCCACCTCGCGCTGCCGCCCTACCACCAGCTCGCGCAGGCGTGCGGGCAGGGAGGCGTCGAGCAGCGGCCCGGCCCCCGACCCGATGACCTGGTCAGGAGCCGGGCCGATTGGCTGGGGATCCTGACTCAGTAGTCCTCCTCGCCGTACATGATCACGCCACGGATGTTGGTACCGGCAGCCATGTCGGCGTAGCCCTGGTTGACGTCCTCGAGCTTGTAGGTCTTGGTGATCAGCTCGTCGAGCTTGAGCTGGCCCTCGCGGTACAGGCCGAGCAGCTTGGGGATGTCGACGCGCGGGTTGGCGCCGCCGAACACCGTGCCCTGCAGGCGCTTCTGCAGCAGCGTCAGCTCGAACAGGCTCAGCGACACGTCGATGTCGGTCATCCCGCCCATGCCGGTGACCACCCCGGTGCCGCCCTTGCCGACCATTGCCATCATCTCGGCGATCTGCGTGCCCTGGATTCGCCCGACCGTGATGATCGCCTTCTCGGCGCCCCGGCCCCAGGTGATCTCGGTCAGTGGCTCCATCGCCTCGGCCATGCTCGAGAAGGTGTGGGTGGCGCCGAAGACCATCGCCTGCTCGCGCTTGAACTCGACCGGGTCGATCGCGATGATCCGCTTCGCGCCCGCGGCCTTCGCGCCCTGCACCGCGTTGGCCCCCACGCCCCCGATGCCGATGACCACGACGGTGTCCCCGGGGCGGACGTCGCCGGCGTAGACGGCCGAGGCCCATCCGGTGGTGACGCCGCAGCCCACCAGGGCCGCCTTGTCCAGCGGGATGTCGTCGTCGATCTTGACGGCGGACGACTCGTGCACCGTGACGTAGGGGGAGAACGTCCCGAGCAGGCACATCGGGATGGCGCCCTGCCCCCGGACCGTGGTGCGCAGCGTGCCGTCGGCTATGGAGACCCCGGTCAGCAGGTTGGCGCCGAAGTCGCACAGGTTCTGGTGGCCGGCGGAGCACGACGGACACCGGCCACAGGCGGGGATGAAGGCGAGCACGACGTGGTCACCCTCCTGCAGGCTGGTGACGCCCGCACCGACCTTGGTGACGATGCCGGCGCCCTCGTGGCCGCCGAGGAACGGGAAGCCGGGCAGCTCGGTGTCGCCGGTCCGGACGTGCTCGTCGGAGTGGCACATGCCCGAGGCGGCCAGGCGGACCTGGACCTCACCGGCAACCGGGTCACCGACCTCGATCTCCTCGACCTGCCAGTCCTCGTTGACTCCCCACAGCACAGCGCCCTTGGTCTTCACGGAACGGCTCCTCCTTGAGCATCACCACAGCCGGTGACCGGCGTCACCCTGGCGTCCCCAACCTAACTCCGCCCCTTGCCGGCCGTGACCCCGGTCCCGGGTACCTGCCGTCCGAGCGGCGCAAGGCGGTGTTCTCAGAGCCGGCGGTACAGGACGAGCAGATCGACCAGGCCCAGCTGCGGATGCCGGAACGCCTTGGGGACCCGGCCTACGGTGTCGAAGCCCAGCGAGCGCCAGAGCGCTATGGCGGGCGCATTGCTGGACACAACCGCGTTGAACTGCATCGCCAGGTACCCGATCTCGCGGGCTCGCTCAAGGCAGTGCAGCCCGAGCAGGCGTCCGATGCCCTGACCCCTTGCGTCGGGCGAGACCATGAAACCCGCGTTGGCGACGTGGGCACCAGGACCGGGATGGTTCGGCTTCAGCAGGTAGGTGCCCAGGGCCGGGCGGTCCGGCCCGTCCTCGGCGAGCCAGGTCTCGGCCGGCGGCTGCAGCATCCACAACCCGCGCGCCGCCGCCTTTGCGGTGTCCGGCGCGTACGTGTAGCTGTCGCCGGCGACGACGACAGCACGCCAGAGCGGCCACAGCCGCCGCCAGTCGTTGCCGGTCGCCGGCCGGATGAGCACGAGCGACGATGCTAGGGCAGGACGCACGTCACATGGGGCCCGGACCGGGCGGGGCAGTAGGCACCATGGACAGATGGACGACGAGCCGGGCGCCGGGCGCGTGGTCGCCGTCAGCCGCGACGACGCTCACCGGTTCAGCAAGCCCGAGCAGCCGGAGATCCTCCTGGTCGCGGGGTACGGGATCGAGGGTGATGCGCACGCCGGCCCCACCGTGCAGCACCGCTCGCGGGCTGCTCGCGCTCCGGCCGAGCTCAACCTGCGCCAGGTCCATCTCATCCACTCCGAGTTGCACGCCGAGCTCGCCGGACAGGGCTTCGACGTCGGGCCCGGCGACATGGGCGAGAACGTCACCACAGCCGGCATCGACCTGCTTGGGCTGCCGCGCGGGGCGCTGCTACACCTGGGTGACAGCGCCGTCGTCGAGGTCACCGGGCTGCGCAACCCGTGCAAGCAGCTCAACACCTTCCAGCCCGGCCTGATGAAGGCAGTGCTCGGGCGGACCGGGGACGGCCAGCTGGTCCGGAAGGCGGGCGTGATGGGCATCGTCGCCGAGGGCGGCGTGCTGCGCCCCGGGGACGGCATCCGGGTCGAGCTGCCGCCTGCTCCGCATGCCGGCCTCGAACCCATCTAGCGCGGTGGGACTCTCCGAGCTCATCCGGCCGCCTGGGCTGCAGGTCGAGGAGGAGCGGACTGCATCTCGCCTGGAGCTGTTCTTCGACCTCGCCTTCGTGCTGGTGATCGCCGAGCTCGCTGGTGCGCTGAGCAAGAACCTCTCGACCCACGGGGCGCTCGTCTTCGTGGCCCTGTACGTCGTGACCTGGTGGTCGTGGGCGTCAGCGACGCTGTACGCCAACCGCTTCGACACCGACGACGTCGTGTTCCGGGTGCTCAAGCTGACCGGGATGCTCGGCGTGATCGGATTGGCCGCCTCGGCGGCTGACGCAACGGGCAGGCGCGCCGTCCAGTTCGCCGCTTGCTACATCCTCCTGCGCGGGCTGCTGTTCCTGCAGTACGCCCGGGCGTGGCGCTCGGTCCCGGACGCGCGCCCCACGATCCGCCTCTACCTGACGGGCACCGCCGTCAGTGCCGGCCTCTGGTCGGTGTCCCTGGCGACGCCCGGGTCGCTTCGCTACATCTTGTGGACGGTCGGCATCGTCATCGAGGTGCTCGTACCGCTCACGGCGACCTTCGCGCCCGGGTCGCTGCCCCTGCACCTCGAGCACCTGCCCGAGCGCCTGGGTCTGTTCGTCATCCTCGTGCTCGGCGAGTCGGTCGCGTCAGTGGCGCAGGGCGTGCACGACACGGCGTGGACCGCTCAGTCGATCGGCGTCGGCGCCCTGTCGTTTGTCCTCGCCGCCGGCCTGTGGTGGAGCACCTTCGACTTCGCTGGAGCCGCAGCCAAGCAGCTGCTGGTGGAGGCCTCCGGCAGTGGGCGGCGAGTCGCCGAGGACATCTTTTTCTACGGCCACCTGCCGATCACACTCGCGCTCGTCGCCGTGGCAGTCGGCATCGAGCACGTCATCCTCGAGAGCGGCGGGATGCAGACGACCGCATGGACGCGGATCGCCCTGTGTGGCGGCGTCGCCCTCTACCTGGGCTCGGTCAGCCTCACCAACAGCGCGCTGGCCGCCAAGTGGAAGACCGGGTGGTGGTGGCCAGCCGTTGCTGCCGCGATAGCAGTGGCGGATGCCGCCGTGACCCTGCCGGCGATCATCGTCGTGGGCGCGCTCGCGCTGCTGGTGGTCGTTGTCGTCGGGGTCGGGGTCATGCAGGAGAGCCGCGGCCGGATCGACCTGCAGCAGCTCTGAGCGGCGGAGCGCGGTCTGGCGCTGCAGATGCCAGGCGCCGTCCTCGTCGGAACCTCCAGCTTGCATCCGCGTGAACCTGGGGACGCTGAGCGCATGACAGACGACGCACCTGCCCCGCAGGTCTGGCCGACACTGCGTGCCCGCGATGCGCGAGCCCTCATCCGCTTTCTCGTCGACGCGCTCGGCTTCGAGGAGACTGCCGTCTACGGCGAGGGCGATCGGGTCGACCACGCCCAGCTGTCCTGGCCGCCAGGCGGCGGAGTCATGCTCGGGTCCGCGCGCGACTCCGACGGCGAGGACCCGTGGGCGCTGGTCCCCGGCAGCTTCGGCGGCTACGCAGTCACCGATGAGCCCGACGCCTTGCTCGAACGGGCTCGCGCGGCCGGGGCCGAGGTGACGATGGAGATCCACGAGACGGACTACGGGTCACGCGACTTCGCCATCCGCGACCCCGAAGGCAACCGCTGGTCGTTCGGCACCTACCGCGGGGAACCGCGGCGCGGCTGAGGGCGGGCGGCCGTGCTCGTGCGACGTTGCGACGTCAGTCACCGACCGTGCCGTCGAGGGCCTCCCGGAGCAGGTCGGCGTGACCGGCGTGCCGCGCGGTCTCCTCGATCAGGTGCATGAGGACCCACCGCAATGACGGCTGCTCCCCGCTGCGCAGCGGCTGTACTGATTGCTGGTCGAGCCCGCTCGCCTCGGCCACCACCTGGCGGCTGCGCTCGCAGGCATCCCGATAGCGCTGCTGCAGCTGCTCGGGCTCGAGGTCGGCTGCGGTTCGGAACTCCCAGTCCGGGTCGGCGTCCCAGTCGACGCCGGCCCACGGGGCTCGCTCCGGCAGCCCGAGAAAGCGGTCCATCCACGAGTCCTCGACCAGCGCAAGGTGGTTGAGCAGCCCACCCAGCGTCAGTGTCGAGGGTGGTAGTGGCTGCGCGAGTTGCTGCCTGCTGAGGCCCTCGGCCTTTTGCAGCACTGTCTCGCGCTGGTAGTCGAGGTACTGCCCGATCAGCTCGGGCTCGGCGGCGTTGGCCCCGGGATCAATGCGCATCGGCCGATACTGGCACCGACCAGCGACAGGATCGGGCGCTGGGAAAGGGCCGCGCGGGTATGAGCACCTCGTGGTGACGGCGGGGACAGTGGCGACAGTGCCCATAGTTGCGCCAGTGGCGCCAGCCGTGCCGCTGGAGGTTCAGCAGTTGCCGGCAGGCAGGGGGCCGCTGTCGTCGGCGGTGCTCGCTGTGCTGGCCGGCGCCGAGGATCCCCGCGAACTGGCCGGGGTCGCCGACCGGGCGCAGCGCGCCGACCCCTACGGGGAGGATCTGCAGCTCGCTCTGTACCTGTGCTACGAGCTGCACTACCGGTCGATGCAGGGTGTCGACCCCGATCTCGAGTGGGACCCCGACTTGCTCGGCCTGCGCCGGCTGCTCGAGCGGCCGTTCCTCGCCGCGCTGCGTGCCGAAGTGACGGGCGGGTCCGATGTTGACGCCGTGCTCGAGCCGCTGCTGCTCGAACCGGTCAGCGGTGCGGGCCCCTCGTGGTTCCTGTCATCAGCCGGGCAGTCGTGGCACCTCGCCGAGTACGTGGCCCACCGCTCGATGTATCACCTGAAGGAGGCCGACCCGCAGTCGTGGGTCATCCCCCGCCTCGACGGGCAGGCAAAGGCCTCGCTGGTCGGCGTCCAGCACGACGAGTACGGCGCCGGGCGCGCCGAGCGAATGCACGCCGAGCTGTTCCGCGAACTCATGCTCGAGCTGGGCCTCGATGCGACCTACAGCGCCTACCTCGATGCCGTCCCGAGCGTGACCCTGGCGCCGGTCAACCTGATGTCGATGCTGGGCTTGCACCGGTCGCTGCGCGGGGCCGCGCTCGGGCAGTTCGCCATGATCGAGGTGACGTCGTCGCCAGGCTCCCGGCGGCTGTCGGCAGCGTGCGGGAGGCTAGGTGCTGCGGTCGCGGGCCGGCGGTTCTACGACGAGCACATCGAGGCCGACGCGGTCCACGAGCAGGTCATCCGCCGCGAGTTGCTGCGTGACCTTCTGGAGCGAGAGCCGGGCCTCGCTGCTGACGTCGTCCTCGGCATCCAGGCGAGCCTGCTGCTCGAGGACAGGTTCGGTGAGCACGTCGTCGGCGCATGGGTGGCTGGCCGCAGCTCGCTGCGCCTGCCGCTGGCCGATTAGTCCTCGCCCTCCTGGCGGACCCGCTGCCGGTGGCTCGTGTCGCAGAACGGCTGGCGCCGACTCCGCCGGCAGGTGCACAGCGCGACGACCGGGCGCTCGCTGATGACGGTGCCGCCGTCGGGCATGACGACCTCGACCGGCCCCTCGACCAGCACGGGGCCGCCCGGCACCGGGGTGACGCGGCGCATGCTGCTCGTCACGACTCTGACCTTCCCGGCCGCTCCATGAATCAACTGTGCCCCAGCACCGGCAGTGTGTAGTCATCGAAAGACAGCACCGACGCATCCCTTGAGACTCGAGGTGCGCCGGCTGCCGTCTCAGGAGTCAGTCCGAACACTCTTGCGCGGGCTATGTGAAGGAGCAGTGGTGGTCAACAACGGACACCAGCGCCAGTTGGCGGCCCCGCCGCAGGTGGTGGGCCGGCTGATCGACGGCCTGGCCGGTACCGACGACCGGTTGTGGCCCACCGAGCAATGGCCCGCCATGCGCTTCGACCGCCCATTGGGTGTCGGTGCCAGCGGCGGTCACGGCCCGGTGCGCTACCAGGTTGAGGCCTACCTCCCTGGTGAGGCGATCCGGTTCCGGTTCCGGGCGCCCACCGGCTTCGACGGCTATCACGAATACGTCGTCGTCCCGCTGCCGGACAGCGGCACGCTCCTGCGCCACCGGCTGGTCATGGCGACGGCCGGTCCGGCTCGGTTGAGCTGGCCGCTGCTCTACCGGCCGCTGCACGACGCGCTGATCGAGGACAGCCTGGACAAGGCAGGCCGCAGCCTGGGCCTTAACGTTGCCGAACCTCGACGGTGGATCTGGCGCGTGCGGCTCTTGCGCACTGCCGTGCGTGCCGCTCGGCGCCGGGCAAGTGCCCGAGGTGGCCGCTGAGTGGTCGCCGGACCCTGGGCCCATGGGCGCGCTAGCCCGCCCTCGCCCTCCTGGGGCATCCGCTGCCAGTGACTCGTGTCGCAGAACGGCTGGCCCAACTGCGCCGGCAGGTTGCACAGCGCGCGACGACGGGGCGCTCGGTGAGGACGGTGCCGCCGTCGGGCATGACCACCTCGACCGGCCCTCCACCAGCATCGGGGCCCCCGACACCGGGGGTGATGCGCCGCAAGCTGCTTGTCGCGATTCCGACCTTCCCGGCCGCCTGACTGCCAACACGGGCCAACCGACGGCCGACGGCTGGTAGTGACACCATCGACCCGTGGACCTGATGCCGGCCGCCGAACCGCAAACCCCAGCGCGGGACGGTCACGTGGTCACCGATGCCGACGTCCTGCGCGGGCTGTACGGGCAGGTGCCCAAGCGTGCGGCGGGCAAGGTGCACCAGCGCCTCGACGAGCACGACCGCGCCTTCATCTCCCGCTCGCCGTTCCTCGTGCTCGCGACGGCGGCGCGCGACGGGCTGCTCGACGTCTCACCCCGGGGTGACCTGCCGGGGTTCGTGCACGTGCTCCACGACGGAAGCCTGCTGCTCCCGGACCGCCCGGGCAACAACCGCATCGACTCGCTGCTCAACGTCCTCACCGACCCGCGCATCTCGCTGATCTTCCTCGTCCCCGGCTTGGGCCACACCCTGCGCATCAACGGGACGGGCGTCGTCAGCACCGACCCTGGCCTGCTCGCGCTGGGGGCGGTCAAGGGCCGGATGCCGGTCACCGCGCTGCTCATCCGGGTCGAGGAGGCGCTCTACCAGTGCCCGCGGGCGCTGGTCCGAAGCGGCCTGTGGGACCCGGCCCGTCAGGTCGATGCGGGGGCGCTGCCCTCGTTGGACGAGGTGCTGGCCGACCAGGTGGCCGGGCTCAGCCTGCAGGAGTCGATCGCACTGGGCGCGACGAACGACCCGCTCTGGTGATGCGAAGCCGCCCATGGTGAGCGTCGACGACGTCCGCCGCATCGCCCTCTCCCTGCCGCGGACGACAGAGCGACCCTCCTACGGCACCCCGGCGTCCGGGTCCGCGACAAGCCGTTCGCCCGCGTGCACGACGAGCCCGGCGTCCTGGTGCTGTGGCTGTCCGGCGAGGCGGAGAAGGCCGACCTGATCGCGAGCGCCCCGGCCACGTTCTTCGACACGCCCCACTACGCGGGCTCGTCCCTGGTGCTGGTGCGCCTCGAGGAGGACGAACTGAATGAGCTCTTGACCGACGCCTGGCGCAGCCGTGCGCCGAGGCGAATCGTCGAAGTGTGGGAGGCACCGCCGGAGAGCTGACGAACTCATCCGCGGGTGGGTTGAGCCTGCAGCCACTCGTCGAACGTCTGGGTGCCCAGTTGCGCCCCAGGACCGGCCAGCAGCGCGCCGTGCCGCATCTGCCGCGCTGCTGCCCCGGGAAGGGTGAGGGGGACGATTAGCCGCCGCTCACCGCGAGCACGCAGCAGTCGGCGGGCGAGGTCGACGACCTCGTGCACCTGCGGTCCGGCGAGGTCGGGAGCGCGCCCTTGTGGTGGGCCGACGGCGCAATCGACCAGCGCCTCAGCGACCTCGCGCGCGGCAACCGGCTGTGTCAGCATCCGCGGCACGGGCGCCAGCGGCCCCCGCGACTGCGCCAGCACCTGGCCCACGAACTCGAGGAACTGGGTGGCGCGCAGGACAGTTGCCGGTACCGGCCCGGTGAGGACGACGTCCTCCTGGCGGCGCTTGCCCTGGTAGTAGCCGAAGCGGGCGCCGTCGATGCCGACGATCGACAGCGCCACGTGGTGCTGCACCCCGGCCTGCTCACCAGCCCGCAGCAGGTTGGAACTCGCGGCGGGGAAGTATCGGACCGCTGCTCGCCGCCGCGTGGTGGGCACGTTGCTGACGTCGATGACGGCATCCGCCCCGGCCAGGGCCTCTGCCAGGCCGGCACCGGTCGCGACATCGATGCCGCGCGAACGAGCGAGGACGACCGGCTCGTGGCCGGCCGTCCGCAGCACCGCGACGACGTGTCGACCGACCGTCCCCGTGCCTCCAGCCACCGCGACCCGCACCGGCGTGACCTCCTGCTGCTCGACCTCGGGGGGAGGCGTGGTGCTCCAACTACCGCCGGGTGGCGCCGACAGCGTGCTCAGCAGCCGCCGCAAGGTAGCGACCTGCCTCGTCAAAGAAGACCAGTGCGCCAGCAGGTGCGGCGAGCGAGACGGTCTCGCGCTCCTGCAGCCGCTGCGCGGCATCCACCCGCACCGCGACGACAGCGGACTCGGTGCTGACGAACGCGACCCGCTCGGCGCCGAGGCGCTCGGTCGCGATGACCTCGCCCTTCAGGGTCAGGTCGGATGCACCCGCGGGATCACTGACACCCCCGGCCGATCCAACCGACCCCACCGGGCGCAGGTGCTCGGGACGCACACCAACGGCTGCAGCACCGGCCGGTGCATCGACTACATAGCCCGGGCCGCGCAGCTGGCCCTGGTCGAACGAGCCGGCAAGCACGTTCATCGGCGGGCTACCGACGAACCCGGCCGTGAAGCGGGTGGCCGGACGGTCGTAGATCTCGTCCGGCGTCCCCAGCTGCTCCAGCCGGCCGGACTGCAGGACCGCCACGCGGTCACCGATCACCATCGCCTCGGACTGGTCGTGCGTGACGAACAGCGCCGTCGAGCCGAGCCGTCGTAGCAGCGCAAGGATCTCCACGCGCAGGCTCACCCGCAGCTGCGCGTCGAGCCCGGACATCGGCTCGTCGAGCAGCACGACGCGGGCCCTGGTGGCAAGTGCCCGGCCGATTGCGACCCGCTGTCGTTGACCGCCCGACATCTCCCCCGGCTTGCGCCCGGCGAGGTCGCTGATGCCCAGCAGCTCGAGGGTCTCGCGGGCGCGGGCGAGCGCGTCCTCCTTGGCCATCTTGCGGCCGTAGCGCAGCGCAAGGACGAGGTTGTCGCTCGCGCTCAAATGGGGGTAGAGCGCGAAGTGCTGGAAGACCATCGACACGTCGCGCTCCTGCGGTGGGAGTCTGAGTTGCGAGACGCCGTCGAAGAGCACATCGCCAGAGCTGGCGTCCTCCAGGCCGGCCACGATCCGCAACAGTGTCGACTTGCCCGAGCCCGACGGGCCGAGCAACGCCACGACCTCGCCGGGCGCGACAGTCATCGAGACGGCGTCGAGCGCACGGACCGACCCGAACACCCGGGACAGCTCCGTCACCTCGATGCTTGTGCTCACCGGGTGAGCTCCTCGGCCTTGGCCTGCAGGGTGGTAAGCGTCTTCGCGGGGTCGGCGCCCTTCTCCACCCCGACGACGGCGTCGGTGGTCGCCTGGGGCAGCTCCCCGCCGCGCGCCCCGCCCCACGACGGGGGAGCGACGATCTTGTCGGCCAGGTCGTTGAGGGCGGCAAGATCGGGGTACTTCTGGTACAGCGGCGCCAGCTGACGGCTGGCAGCCTTGTCGACCGACAGGTAGCTGACCGCCGCAGTGCTGGCGGCGATGACGTCGGGCGTCAGCAGCGAGACCAGCATCTCGGTCGCCATCTCCTTCTGGCACTTGTCGGCGGTCAGGACCGTCAGCGCGTTGCCGCCGGCCACGGGATGCACAGTGCCCCCCGGCAGCGTCGGGAACGGCACCACGCCGATGTCGAACGCGTCCTTGCCCCGCCCGGCTACGGCCCCCTTGACCCCGGCCACCGCGGCCGACGTCGCACCGACGATCGCCGATTTCTTGAGCCCGAAGGAGATCAGCCCCTGCTGGGTCGGGTCGCTCGACTGCGGCCCGTAGGACGCGGCCTTGGCGAGGAAGGCCATCGCGTCGTGCGCGGCCGGGGTCTCGTAAGCGGGCTTGCCGGACGCATCCTGCACGTTGGTGCCCTTCGACCCGGCCACGGTGTTGAGGTACCAGTAGCCGAACTGCTGGCCGGTCGGCAGGTCGAGCGCCGTGACGCCGGGGACCGCCTGCTTGATCTTGTCGGCGGCCGCGGTCACGCCGGCGGTGTCGGCCAGCGTCGAAGGGTCGACGCCTGCCTTGGCCAGCAGCGACTTGTTGTACATCAGCACCGGGACCGAGACCTGCTGCGGGATGCCGTACTGCTTGCCGTCGACCTTGCCGAGCGGGACGTAGCGCTGGTCGTAGGACGCCCGCAGCAGGCGCGGTGACAGCTCCTGCGCGCCGAGGTCACGGACGAAGACGGGCAGCACGTCGAAGCCTGCGACGGCCAGGTCGGTCGTCCGTCCGGCCGCCTTGTCGGCGCTCACTTGGCTGACCAGCGCGTTGTAGTTGGGCGCGGACGACGACAGCTGCACCTTCAGGCCGGGGTGGCTCTTCTCCATGAACGCCTTGGCCGACGTCGTCACCGTGTTGAGCGTGCCGACTGTCGCCACCCGGAGCGTCTTGACCTGGGCGGCGCACTGGGCCGATGCCTTGGCGCCATTGACGTCGTCGACGGCTGCGGTGGCTGCCCGCGCAGTCGGCGCTGCGACGGACGGGCTGCCCGACTGACCTCCCCCGCTCCCGCCGCCGCCGCACGCTGCGAGCGCGAGGCTGAGCGTGGCCGTAGCGGCGCTCAGGCCGACGGGCGTCCGAAGGCTGGAGCGGGTGCGGCGCGAGCTGGTGCGCATGGGACTTCTTTCTTGGTGGTGGGTCGAGGTCAACTGGTGGTCGCCGGAACTCATGCGGCGCCGGTGCCGGCGAGTCCCGCTGTGAGGCGGCGCTGGGCGATGAGGAAGACGACGAGGGTGGGCAGCGTGATGATGGCAGCCGCGGCCGACAGGATCGCATAGTCGGGCAAGCCGCTCGATGCCGAATAGACAGCCAGCGCCAGCGAGGGCGTGTAGTTGCCGGGCGAGCGGGCGACCAGCAGCGGCCAGAGGTACTCGTTGAACGACAGCAGGAACGAGAAGGTGGCGACAGTCGCGATGGCGGGGACGCAGAGCGGGACGACTATGCGCCACAACGTGCGGAACGCGCCGAGCCCGTCCATCCGCGCCGCCTCGAGCACGCCCTCGGGGATCGTCGTCATGTACTGGCGCAGCAGGAAGATGCCGAAGGCGTTGACCATGAACGGCAGGACGAGCCCGACCTTGGTGTCAGGCAGCCCGAGCCCGGAGATGGTCACGTAGTTGGGCACGGCGAGCACCTGCGTCGGGACCAGCAGTGTCGCGAGGACGATCGCGAACAGGGTGTTGCGCCCACGGAAGCGCAGGCAGGCGAACGCGTACGCGGCGGGCACGGCGGTCACCACCTGCAGGACGAGGATCGCCAGGCTGACCAGGATGCCGTTGGTGAGCGCCGTGCCGAGCCCGGCCGCATCCCAGGCGGTGCTGAAGTTCTGCAGCCGCAGCTCGGCAGGGATCGGGTTGGCCGACATGCCGAGCAGGGTCGCGGGCGGCCCGAGCGCAGTCCGCACCATCCACAGGAAGGGCAGCAGGGCGACGAGGAGCGCGAGCGCGAGCAGCCCCCAACGCAGCGCCCGGGACGCCGCCGACTCCCGCCGCACCGTCACCGGTTTGGGCTCGCGGTGAGCCGAACGCGCCGTTGGCTGGAGCGCCGTCGTCGCCGTCGTCGCCGTCATGCCGCGGCCTGCCCGACCCGCTGTCGCAGCCGCCGGCCGGCGAGCGAGCCGAGTGCGCCGATGCCGATCACCACGATCAGCAGCATGAACGACAGCAGCGAGGCGTAGCCGATCCGGAACGAGGGGGTGAAGCCCACCGACCAGATGCGGTAGACGAGGGTCTCGCTGCCCCCGAGCGGGCCGCCCTGGGTGAGCACGGCGACTGTCTCGAAGGTCTGCAGCGTAAGCAGCGTGGTCAGCACCAGCACGAACACGGTGGTCGGCCCGAGCAGCGGCCAGGTGACCCAGCGGAAGCGAGCCCAGCCGCGCAGCCCGTCGACGTCGGCAGCCTCGAACACGGTCCGCGGCACGGCGGTCAGCCCCGACAGGTAGATGACGAACACGAAGCTGCTGAGCCGCCACAGGCCGACGATGGCGACGACGAACAGCGACCGCGGCGAGCTGCCGAGCCAGTCGAGCGGCCGCACCCCGATGACCGACAGCAGCGAGTTGGCCAGGCCACCGCGGTCGGAGGAGAAGATGTACTGGAAGACCACCGACATCGCGACGAGGTTGGCGGTGACCGGCAAGAACAGCAGGAGCCGCACCAGCCCGCGGCCGCGGCGGACCCGGTCGACGAGCAGGGCCAGGCCGAGGCCGAGCGCGACGGCCGGGACGATCGTCAGGGCGCAGTAGGCGAGCGTGTTACCCACCGCGCGCTGGACCGCGGGGTCGCTGGTCGCCTCACGCAGGTTGGCCAGGCCGACCCAGTGCCAGTTGGAGCCGGTGAGGGACTTGTCGGTCCCACCCCACAGCACTGACAGCAGCGTGGGGCCGATCGCGAAGACCGCCAGCCCGATCAGCGCGGGGGCGAGCAGCGGTGCGGCACTGGCACCTTCCCGCCGTCCCCCAGTCGCCACTGTGCCCACAAGGTCCATGGTGCCGCACTGGAAGGTGACGCACGGCACGACCCCCCGGCCCGGACGGCAACGATTCGGTGAACTGTCCCGGGCTCATCCGGTGCGGCCGTACATCAGCGAGCCAGGGGTGGTGAGCTCCTCGCCGGTCTCGAGCCAGGTCTTCAGGCCCGAAAGCACCATCGGCCAGCCGCCGTACAGCTGCTCGTTGGCACCCTCGCGCAGCTGGTCGTGCGTCAGCAGGAGGCGGCACGAGTCTGCGACCTGCTCGATCTCCCAGGTGAGCCGCGACGACCCCTCGCCTTTCACATCCTCGCTCCACAGCGCGACCATCGTCTGCACCAGTCGATGAGGGGGGTCGACCTCGAGCACCTCGCCCTCGCCGATCGGCCCCGGTGCGCCAGGGTGGGTCAGCTCGTAGTGCGAGCCCGGCCTCCAGTCGGAGGTGATCCGGTTGCCGAAGTTGTACCTGGTCCGGATCTCACTGTCGGTGAGCGCCTCCCACAGCCGTTCGGGGGTTGTGCGGATGTAGAACTCGTACACCTTCTCCACAGGTGCATGCTCGCGCGAGTACGCCTCGGTGAACACCCCACGTTTGTGGGATGGTGTCGCGGCGCCGGCGCCGAGATGGCGGTCAGGTGGCACCGGCCTCGTCCAACCACCGACCGGAAGGGGGGCGGTAGCTGATGAGCACCGCGCCGACGGGACAGGAACGTATCGACACCCGTGACATGATCGTCGTGCATACAGCGCTACTGCGGGAGATCAGGCTGGCTCCAGCCCTGGTCCGTAGCAGCCCTCCCGACAACAGCCGGCGGACCCGGGTCATCGCCGAGCACCTCGACTTCCTCCTGGACCTGCTCGAGCACCATCACGCGGGCGAGGACCGGCTGCTCTGGCCCGTCCTGCGGGAGCGGCTGCCGGACGAGGTGGCTCCGGTCGTCGAGTTGATGACCTCGCAGCACGAGCAGGTGCACCAGGCGTCGGGGGCGGTGTCGGCAGCGCTGACGCAGTGGCGCGGGCAGCCGTCGCCTGCGGCACGCGATGAGCTCGCAGACCGGTTGGCTGAGCTTCACGGCGTTCTCGAGCAGCACTTGGACGCCGAGGAGCGCGAGATCCTGCCGCTGGCAGCGGCGAGCCTCACCCGACCGGAGTGGGCCGCGATCGGCGCCGCTGGGGCGGCCGCCGTGCCGAAGCCCAAGCTGCTGATGGTCTTCGGGATGTTCGGCTACGAGGGCGACCCGGAGGTCGTGGGCAACATGGTGCAGGAGGCGCCCCCTCCGGTTCGACCGGTCGTCCGGATGCTGGCGCCGCGCGCCTACGCCCGCTACGCCCGGTCCGTCCACGGGACCCCAACGCCTTGAGGGGCCGAGGCCGAGAGTCCGGCCATCATCCATCGGTTGGCTAAGCTAAGGCGTGGCTGACGCTCTGCTCTGCTGGACGCACAACCACGCGGTAACGAGGTATTCGTGTGTGCCGTCCCCGCAGCCAGCATCACGCGACGCATCCGCTGGTCAGAGAGCCGACGAGGGGATTTGAACCCCTAACCGCCCGATTACAAGTCGGGTGCGCTGCCAATTGCGCCACGTCGGCGTGCCCCTGCGATGGTAGGCGGCTCAGCGGGTGTGGAGCGGCCCGGTCCGGGCCGCCGGCGGGTGCAGCGGCGCCGGTCGCGGAGTCGGCTTCACGACCTGCGGTTGCAAGGAACGGACCATCGCCGGCACCCCGTACGTCAGCAGGCACACGCCAACGAGGGCGAGAGCGAGAGCGAGGAGTACGCGGGCGAGAGCGCTCCGTGTCCTCGATCGCGCGCCCGGTGCGGGACGGGCACGCGGCCCGGTCCGGGCAGGGCCAACCGGCCCGACTCGGGGGTTCGGGACTGCGAGCCGCCGCTGCGGGGTGGGACGCGTCGGCCGGCTATTGGTCGAGGGCGCGGGCTCCGTGCGGGGCCGGTGGCCCGCGTCGATCACCTGCGCGATCTGCGCGACAGTCTTCTGGCCGAGGAACGGCGGCAGGGAGCAGAGCCAGGCGGCGAGCGTTTCGTGCTCGGCCAGCATCACACCGCGCAGGGACACGGGGGCGGGAAGGCCGACGGGGCGCGCGAAGCACATGACCGGGGTGGCAGTCACGGCACCTAGCTCCGGCAGGGCCGAGCCGACAGTCGCGGCGACCGTGCGGGCGTAGCGACTGACCGCATCGACCTCGTCCACCCGCCGCCACCCGCCGACGCGCAGCTCGTCACCGGCGATGGTGGCGCTGCCGCTGTAGGCCTTGGCGTCGACGACCACGATCCCGCCTGGGCCCACCGCGATGTGGTCGATGTTCGCCGTCGAGCCACGCACCCGCCTGTCGTGCAGGATCCGCCAGCCAGCTGCAGCGACGCTGTCGAGGACCGCTCCGACCACCCGCTCGCCTTCGAGCCCAGCTGACTCGCGGCCAGCCTGGGCTCGGTACACCCGCGCCTTCGCCTCGTGCTCCTGCGCCTCGGCCAGCAGGCGTTGCGCGGCCTGTTCGTGCTCCGCGGCGCGGGCCAGGCTGCGTGCGCACATCTGCTCCAGCGACGCGCCAGCCCTCACCGAGGGTGTCTCGGCCACGGGACCGGGCGACAGGAGCGGCAGTCGGGTGACCTCTCGCCCCGGTTGCGTCGTCACAATTGCACGGCGCTCCCCTTGGTGGGACGGCTCCGGAGCCCCACATCAGTACGGATCCGGTCAACGATCGGTAAGGGCAGTGCAAATCAGCAGATGCGGCAACCAGCGCCGCCCCCCTACGCTCGCTGCGTGCGTGTTCTTGTCACCGGTGGGGCCGGTTTCATCGGCTCGGCAGTCGTCGATGCCCTGCTCGCGCGGGGGGATGAGGTTCGCGTCCTCGACGCGCTGCTGCCCTCGGTCCACCGGGTGCGGCCTGAGCTCGACCCGCGCGTCGATCTGCGCGTCGCCGACGTCCGCGATGCCGACGCCGTCGCCGAGGCTCTTGATGGCGTCGACGCTGTCAGCCACCAGGCGGCCAAGGTGGGGCTCGGCGTCGACCTCGACGACCTGCCCGACTACGCGGGCTCGAACGACCTCGGGACCGCTGTCGTTCTCGCCCAGATGGCCCGCTCGGGTGTCAGCCGGCTGGTGCTGGCCAGCAGCATGGTCGTCTACGGCGAGGGCGCCTACACCTGCCCGGAACACCAGGGGGTCAGCCCCGGCCCGCGGCGCCAGAGGGACCTCGACGCCGGCCAGTTCGAGCCGCCCTGCCCGGAATGCAACCGCCCGCTCGAACCAGGCTTCGTGAGCGAGGCCGCTCGGATCGATCCGCGCAACGGCTACGCGGCGACCAAGGCGGCGCAGGAGTACCTGGCCGCCACGTGGGCGCGGTCCAGCGGTAGCACGGGCAGCACCGGTATCGCCCTACGCTACCACAACGTGTACGGCCCCCGCATGCCGCGCGACACCCCGTACGCCGGGGTGGCGGCGATCTTCCGATCGGCGCTGGAGCGAGGGGAGGCGCCTCAGGTGTTCGAGGACGGTGGCCAGCGGCGGGACTTCGTCCACGTCCGGGATGTCGCATCCGCGAACCTCGCCGCGCTGGACGCCCTGGCCGAGGGGACGGTCCCCGAGGGGACCCTCACCGTCTACAACGTCGGCACAGGGGAGCCGCACACCATCGGACAGATGGCTGCGGCGCTGGCCGAGGCATTCGGCGGCCCCAGCCCCAGCATCACCGGGCGGTACCGCCTCGGCGACGTACGACATGTGACGGCGTCGTCCGATCGGCTCAAGAACGAGCTGCGGTGGCGGCCCGAGGTCAGCTTCGCAGCGGGGATGCGCCGGTTCGCCTCAGACCCGCTCCGCGGCTGACCCGACTGACCCCGGACATGGTTCGAGGGCGGCCACACCCCAGCGGTGGCCGCCCTCGACCCACCTGACCGACCGGATCACGATCGGTCAGGTGGGGCTCGTTCCGCCTGCTCAGCCGGCGGTGATGTGCGCGATGCCGATGAGCATGCGCGGCTGGAACGCGGTGACGCTGAAGGTCTTGTTCAGCGCGGAGGCCGCCTCGGCGGTCAGCTCGACCTTGGTGCCGTCGAGCTTGGCATGGCCCGCGGAGTCCTTTGTGATCTCGAGGCCGCTGCCGTCGAGGAAGAACAGCGGGATCTTGCCGCTCGACCCCTTGACCGACGCCATCAGCATCGAGGTGCCCGGGTCGACATCGAAGTTCTCGACAGTCAGCGTCTTGCCGCCGGCTGCGAACTGCAGGCCACTGCCCTCGTGGTGGATGATGCCCTGCACGTAGGGGTCGACCGAGCCCTTGGCGAACACCTTGACGTTGCCGCCCGTGATCGGGAAGTCAAAGGTGGCGGGCTTGTAGGTAGTGGTTGCCTTCGCCTTGCCGGTGGGCGTGACCTTGACCTTCAGGGACGTCAGCGCGGCCAGCGTCTTCGCGTCGACCTGGACGGCGGTGTCGACGCCCTTGAGCGAGGCGATCTCAGCGGCCGGCGTGGGGGACGACGACGAGGAAGCCGAGGACGAGGAGCTGCTCGGCGCCGAACTGGTGTTGCTGCTGTTGCCGGTGCTGCTGCTGCCGCAAGCGGCGGCGCTGATAGCGACTGAGCCGGCGAGTGCGACGCCGGCGAGGATACGGGTGGAACGCATAGCAATTCCTCTTTCACTGACTCGGTGGTGTTGTCCTTTATTCGTGTCGGCCGGAAAAATGGTTCATCCACAAATCTGTGACCTGCACCTCGCGCTTTGTTATCCGGCCGTGACTTTTCGGCGTTGTAACCGCAGCAGCGCCACGACCAGCACGAACGCGCTCGCTAACCCGTAGGACTGCGTGCCGGCAGTGACTGTGTCGCGATGCAGCAGCGCCGCTACATACAACGGGTAACCGGCTATGCAGAACGCAATCCACTCGAGCCGAGCAGTGAGAATGGCGAGGACCACGAGCAGCACCGCATACCAGGGCTGAACCGGGTCGACGACGAGAAAGGTCCCGCCCAGCATCGCGAGCGTGGCCTCGGCGGGGCGCAGGTGGCTCCGGGCGACCGCCACGGCCAGCGCGCTCAGCAGCCCGACTGCAACGACTTTCACCGCGGACCCCGTCACGCCGAGCAGCCCGAGCAGCAGGAACCGGCCGCCCTGCGCGTACTGCTCCTCACTCAGATATCCAGGCAGGTAGCCCAGCACTCCGACGCCAACCGCCAGCACGTGCGGTACGTACACAACCGCGATGACCGAGGCGAACGATGCGACTGCGCGCACCGGCGAGCGGCGAGCCAGGGCGGGCAGCAGCAGCGCCGGGTAGACCTTCACCGCGGTGGCGAGGCCGAGCAGCAGCCCGACGACAAGTGGGCGCCGGCGGCCGGCAGTGCCGGGCCGCTCGGGCCGATCGGCTCGCCAGCTTCGCTCCGCGGCGAGCACGGCAGCCAGACCGAGCAGCGCCGCGAGGACGTCGACGTGGGCGTCGGAGGCGATGTCGAGCCCGGCCACCGGTGACCACCCGTAGGCGGCCGCGAGCAACGGACTGCGCCCTCGCCGGACCAGCTCGCGCGCGAGCAGGAGCATCAGCCCCAGGGAGACCAGCGAGGCGTAGAGCTGCTGGTGGTGGTCGCGCGACGGCCCGGGCAGCGCGTGCACGGCCGTGAACCACGCCTCGGCCACCGGCGGGTAGATGGTGTGGGCCGGGGGCCGGTTGATGCGGGTGCACGGCTGCTCCCGCTTGTGCAACTGCTGGCAGGTGGCCGCATCCGGCCACAGCCACGGGTCCCGCAGCCCCGCGAGCTCTGGAGCGTTGGGGGCGTAGCGGTAGGGGTCGATACCGGCGGCCTGCACGCGCCCGTCCCAGGCGTAGCGGTACAAGTCATCGGAGATCTGGCTGCCGCGGGTGAGCGCTGCGCTCTGTAGCACGACTGTGATGCCGATGACGACGACCAGACCGGGCCGCCGCAGCGACGCAGCACGCCCCGCATGCCGCAGCAGCAGCCCGGCGGGAACGAGCAGCGCCCACCAGATGAGGATGCCGGCCAGCAGCCGGTCGCCACCTGGGCCCACCCCGCCGAGCCGGACGACCCGCGTCTCGAGCGCGACGACGACGCCGCCGCACAGCGCGGCGAGGACCAGGGCGAGCCGGGCCCCCGCTAGCCTCGGTGCATGTCGCGACGTGGGGCTGGGCGCGCAGCGTCCGCCCTTGCGCTCGCTGCGCTGCTGGTTGGCTGCTCGTCCAGCGGGGGCAGTAGGGGCACCGGAGGCACTGGAGGTAGTGCCCAGCCGCCGTCGCCGGTGCTGAGCCCTGCGGCGGAGCCGCAGGCCGCGCCTACTCCGGGCGCGCGCCCGGCCGGCATCGTGCTGCCTATCGGGGACACCCCCGAAGGCGTCGTCGTCGACGACACCACCCACCTTGCCGTCGTCGCCCTGCGCCGGCCGGACCAGCTGGCCTTCGTCGACCTGCGTACCCGCGCCGTCCGCCGGATCAGCGTGCCCGGTCGCGCCCGACACCTTCGGTTGCGGCAGCCGGGCGGCCCGGTCCTGCTGCCCGGTGAGGACAGCGACGTGCTCGCCGAGATCGCGCTTCCCAGCGGCGCCGTGCTCTCCTCGGAGCACACCCGCCGCCAGCCGCATGACGCCGTCGCTGCCGGCGGCCGGGTCTGGCTCACCGACGAGCTCGCCGCCTCCGTCACCGCGCTCGGCCCCGGGGGCGCGACGCTGCCGGGCGCCGTCCAGCCGGGCGGTCTGGCGGCCGCCGGGGGCAGGGTTGCCGCTGCCGACGTGCGCGGCAACAAGCTCTATGTCTACGACGCCGCGAGCCTGACCCAGGTCGCCGTCCTGCCTGCCGGCGAAGGGCCGACCCACGTGGTCGAGGCCGGCGGGAGCAAGGTGCTCGTCGCCGACTCCCGCGGTGATGCCGTTCTGCTCTACGACTTGGCTGGCACCCCGCGGATGCTCGACCGGCTGCCCCTTGCCGGCGGCCCGTACGGGCTCGGCTCCGACCTGCGGCGCAGCCGGGTCGAAGTGGCGCTGTCCGGACGCAACCTGCTCGTCGGGGTGCACGTTGTAGGCGACAAGCTGCGTCTTGACCCGGCCGCGCCGCAGCCGACGGTGCAGCAGCCGAACTCGGTAGCCGTCGATGAGGCCACGGGTCACGTGGTGGTAGCGGGCGCGACCGCCGACGGGTTGCTGCAGATCCTCGACCGCGGCTGATCGGGCACGGCCCCCAGCGGGCGGCTGAGGGCGGCGAACCAGCGCTCAGCGTCGGACCAGCTGTCGACGACGCGCAGGCCTGCTGCGCCAGCGACAGCATCGATCGCCTCGACCCCGACCTTGGCCCACGGGAACCACGCGCTGGCCGCGCCCGCGGCATCCTCCAGCTGCACCATGAGCCGGTGAGCGCCAGCGCCGGGAGGCTCGAGCTCGACAAGCACCTGCCCCTGGTGAGACAGCAGCGTGCGGAGCCTGGCGAGCAGCGCCACCGGCTCGCCGCCGATGCCGAGGTTGCCGTCGTCGAGCAGCGCTGTCGACCAGTTCCCGGCATCGGGAAGCGGGTCGAAGATGCTGCCGTGCAGCACGTCGGCCCCGGCAGCGCGGGCGAGCGACACGGCGCGGTGGGAGATGTCGATGCCGAGCGAGCGCACCCCGCGGCGGGTGAGCGCTGCAGCCAAGCGGCCGGGACCGCATCCGACGTCGAGCACCGAACCGGTGCAGCGCGCCAGCATCGACTCATCCCCTGGAACGTGCTGGGCGAGGTAGACCGCGGCGGGCAGCGGGTGCGCGTTGCCCTGGTGGGTGCGCAGCGTGACTGCTGCCCCTGCCAGGCTCGCCTCGTAGAGCTCGACCGGATGCCGCCGGTCGCCGACGGTCTTCGGGAGCGGTGCCTCCGTGGTCATCGGGTCACCATCGGCACTGGTTCGAGGTGCCGGACCAGAGCGGCGAAACGTGTGTCGGGTGCAGCTGCTGCGACCTCGGCGACGTCGGTTGCTGTGTCGACGTCACGCAGGACGGGCAGCTCGAGCACGCGATAGCCGCGTTCGACGAGCCGCTGCCGGGTCGCGGCGGCGGTGCTGGCGACGGACATCGGCACGCCCTCGAGCAGTCGCGGCTGGCTGCGGGTCAGGCCGAGGGCCCACCAGCCGCCGTCGGCCGCGGGGCCCAGGACGGCGACGGGAGAGGCGGCACCCGAAGCTGCTGAAGCGAGCACCGCGCACGCCGACGCCAGCAACGTCGGGGTCAGCTGCGGGGTGTCCATCCCGACGAGCAGGACGGGACCGTCGCCCGTGGCATCCTCGAATGCGGCGGACAGCCGGGCGGCGAGCCCGTCGCCACGCTGCGCGACGACGGGCAGCGCCGTGTCGACGAACTGTGGGCGGCGCCCGGACAGGACGAGAACGGCATCGGTGCCGGGCACCGCCTGCACCGCCTCGAGGGTGTCGCCAAGCGCCGCAGCGGCGAGCTGTGCCGCCTGCTCCGGGGTGTATGGCGGTGACAGCCGGGTCTTCACCAGACCGGGTACCGGCTCCTTGGCGATGACGAGCAGCCTCACGCCGAGAGCACCGCAGACATGTCCCGCACGGCCTTGATGGTGCCCCGTACGGTGCCCGTCACCTTGGAGCGTCCCTGGCGCGGCGCGTAGTCGACGTCGACCTCGGTGATGCGCCAGCCGCTGTCGGCCGCGCGGACGACCATCTCCAGGGGATAGCCGAACCGCCGGTCAGTCAGGCCGAGCGCGAGCAGGGCATCGCGTCGAGCGGCGCGCATCGGCCCGAGGTCGTGCAGCTCCAGGGCCAAGCGCTTGCGTAGCCGTCGCGCCAGCTCGGCGTTGCCCAGGCGGGCGTGCAGTGGCCAAGCTCCCCGCGTGGTCGGCCTGCGCCGCCCGAGGACGAGGTCCGAGGCGCCCCCAAGCACGGGGTCAGCCACGCGCGGCAGCTGCTGGGGGTCCATCGACGCGTCGGCGTCGCAGAAGCAGACGACCTCGGCCGTGGCGGCGAGCAGCCCGGCGTGGGCCGCAGCGCCGAACCCGCGCTGCGGCACATCGACGACCGTCGCCCCCGCGGCCCGGGCAATGCCGGCGCTGGCGTCGGATGAGCCGTTGTCCGCGACGATGGCCCGGTACCCGGCGGGTAGCCGGCCGAGCACCCACGGCAGGGCCAGGGCCTCATCCAGGCAGGGGAAGACGACGTCGACAGGCCCAGGCTCAGGCATCAACTGCCACTACAGCCCCGGCCGCCGCAGCACAGCCGGCATCACGCATTGCTGGTGAGCATCACGTCCGAGGGCTGAGCCGGAGCCAACCGCCCCTTCTCGTACGACACGGCGAAAGCGGTGCCCTCGGGCAGCGGCTGGTCGCCCGGGCGGGCGACGACGACCGAGGACTTGCCGGTGACGTCGAACGTAGTGAGCGCGCTGCGCTCGCCGGATGGCGTTAGCGTCCAGAGCACGTAGGTGCTGCGGCGGGCGTCGTTGTGCGGGAGGCCGTCGACGACAAGGAACAGGCCCTTCTCGGACACGACAGCGTGCCCGGTCGCGCCACCGCCGCCCGTCATCGTCACGCTGCGGACGCCAGGCGCTGCCAGCGCCTGAGCCAGGGCGGTCTGCGATGGATCGCCCCCGCGCGACCCGCTGACCGACAACGTCGCGGGCACAGCGACGCCGGCTCCGAGAACCGCTGCCAGCACAGCCGTGAGGGCAAGAACGCGAGGCCGGCGCCAGGCCGGCTGCAGGTAGCGCCCGCTGTGCGCCAGCACGACGCGCCTCGAGGGACCGTCGGTGACCAGCGGCGTGCTCGCCGGAGCCCGCCCGGCGGCGCGTGCCGACCTCGGCTCGCGCGCGGCGGCCTCGACCAGCCGCGACCGCAGGCCGGGTGACGGGGACGCCGGAGGCAGGGTGGTGGCCATCGCGGCACCGAGCGCCGCGGCATCGGCGACGACGCGGGCGCACGACGGGCAGGTCACGAGGTGGGCGGCAAGGCGCTGCTCGTCCTCGGGCTCGAGGGCGTGCATCGCCTGCCCGACGGCAAGCGCCTCGAACTCCTCGTGCGGCTCGAGCGGCGTGGCCGAGGCGGGGGTGGTGCGGCCGTCACTCATGTCAGCTCCCCCACGCTTGGTGCCAGTTGCCGAGGTCGGCGCGCATGCGCCGAACCCCCGCGAGCATGCGTGTCTTGACCGTGCCCAGCGGTACGCCGGTGATTGCTGCGATTTCACGCTGCGTGAAGCCCTGGAAATAGGCGAGTGTCAGCGCTTCGCGCTGCGCCTCGGGCAGCTCGCCCAGCGCCTCGCGCACAACGTCGCTTCTCATGGCGGTCTCGGCCTGCGTCCCGACATCGGCCTGCGTCGATGGCACCTCGGCGAGCACTTCGACGGTAATGCGGCCCCGCCGCTGGTGGGTTTCGCGGCGCAGGACGTCGACCGCGCGCCGATGGGTCAGGGTCAGCAGGTAGGTGATGAGGCTGCCGCGGACGGAATCGAAGCGCTCCGGAGCCCGCCATAGGGCCAGGAAAGCCTCTTGCACCGCGTCCTCGGCGAGCGTGGCGTCTCGCAGGACCCGGTAGGCGAGGGCGTAGCAGCGGCTGCCGTACCTGTCGTAGATGGCTCCCAGCGCCTCGGGGTGACCGTCGAGCAGCTCCTGGACGAGGCTCGCCGCTTCCGAGCGATCCGGGGCCAGTCGCCCGTCGGTCGGCTCGGCGTCGTGAGTCACCCGCTCAGTCAACCGAACTCCCATACCTTGTCTTCGCACGCGGGCGCCATTCGGTTCATGTCGCCTGGCTCACCGCATCACAGTGCGCGACGGGAGACCCGGGTCGCGGATGGCCAGGGCGGCGCCGGGAAGCACTGAGAGATGCGCCAGTTCGAGGCCGAGCGGTCTTACGACGTTGCACCGGAGCGACTGGTCCTGCTGTGGCGGGACCTTGCCTTCCTGCGCGCGGTTGACGCCCGATACGGCGGCGTCGCCGAGCCCGAGATCAGTGAGGATGCCGGCCGGGTGGTGGTGCGCCGTCAGCGCGAGCTGCCGGTCGACCGGCTGCCGGGCTTCGTGCGCCGGCTGATGAGCGGGTCGACGATCATGCAGGTCGACTCCTGGCCGGTAAAGCCGAGCGGGGAGCGGATCGACGGCGAGTGGCGGGTCGAGGGGCGCGGCATCCCCGCCACGATGTCGGGCACACAGCGCGTGACCGCAACGGGCGCGGGCTGCCGTTGCAGTGTCATTGGCTCCATCGGCGTGTCGGCGCCGCTGATCGGCGGCAGCATCGAGGAGATCGCAGTGCGCGAGGTGCGCACGCTCATCGGCAAGGAGCAGGATCTCGCGGCGCAGTGGCTGGCCGAGCATCCGGGAGACGTGGCCGGCTGAGCGACCGCGCACTTGCCTGGTCACCCGGCGCGGCGGCGGCGGGCCACCTCGGCGAGCGCTACGCCCGCGGCGACCCCGGCGTTGAGCGACTCGCTGTCGTCCTCCATGGGGATGGCGACGGCGAGGTCGCACGTCTCGCCGACCAGGCGCGACAGGCCGCGGCCCTCCGACCCCAGGACAAGGACGAGCGGCTCCGTCGCGGCCTCGAAGGAGTCGAGGGTGGTGTCGGCGTCGGCTGCGAGCCCGGCGATCATCACGCCCGCCTTCGCATAGGCCTGCAGCGAGCGCACGAGGTTCGTCGCACGGGCCACCGGTAGCCGGGCGAGTGCACCGGCGGATGCCTTCCAGGCTCCGGCGGTGACACCGGCAGCCCGCCGCTCGGGGACGAGCACACCGTGCGCTCCGAAGGCCGCGGCTGACCGCACGACGGAGCCGAGGTTGCGCGGGTCGGTCACGCCGTCGAGCGCGACGAGCAGAACCGTGGTGTCCTGCTCGGCAGCTGTCGCCATGGCCTGCACGAGCAGGTCGTCGGGGTGCAGGTACTCGTATGCCGGCAGGGCGAGCCCCATCCCCTGGTGCGGCGCGGGGCCGGCCAGCCGGTCGAGCTCGCCGCGGGAGACGTCGACGACGGGCACGCCGCTCGCAGCCGCAAGGGAGCGTGCCTCGTCGACCCGCGGGTCGTGCTCGAGCCCGGCGGCCAGCAGCAGCCGGTTGGCCGGAACCTGCGCGCGGAGTGCCTCCACGACAGGGTTGCGCCCTACGACGATCTCATCCGGGGCGTGGTAACGGCTGCGGGCGGGGCCGGGTCGCTCGTGCCCGGGCTCCCGGCCGCCTGCGGCGCGCGAGCTTGTGCCTCGCGCAGCATCCCGCGTCGCCGCATTGGCGCGCCGCTGCGCCGGGTGGCCCTTGCGGGCGGACGCCGGGGGCGTGGGGCCCTTGCCGGCGAGCCGCCGCTTGCCCTTGCCGCCGATGCCCTTGCCCCCACCGCCACCGCCGCCGCCGCCGCCACTGCTGCCGCCACTGCTGCGCGCCATCAGCGGACCGCCAGGTGCCAGCGCTGCCCGCCGGCGGCGTCCTCGACGACGACGCCGGCTGCAGCGAGCCGGTCGCGGATCGCATCGGAGGCCGCGTAGTCCTTCTGAGCCCGTGCGTGCGAGCGCGCGTCGAGCGCCACCTGCACGACGGCGTCGAGCACGGGCCCGAGGGCGGCGTCGGCGGCTGGCCACTGGCTGACCGGGTCGAGCCCGAGCACCGCCAGCATCCGTCGCACAACCCCGCCCCAGCCGGCGCGCTCGGCATCGCTTGCGCGGTTGCCCGAGCTCACGGCTCCAAAGACCACCGCGAGGGCCCGCGAGACAGCGAGGTCGTCGTCCATGGCCGCCGCGAACTGGTCCCACACTGCGGCTGGCTCATCGACGCCGGGCTCACCCGGCACCGAGCGGACGAAGGTCTCGAGCCGCTCGTAGGCCGATGCGGCCTCGACGAGCGTGTCCGGCCCGTACTCGAGCCCGGAGCGGTAGCGCGCCGACGCGAGGGCGTAGCGCAGCACCTGAGGGCGAGCAGCGGCGAGGGCGTCGGCCGCGAGGAAGACGTTGCCGACGGACTTCGACATCTTCTCCCCGGCCGTCGTCAGTAGGCCGGCGTGCACCCACCAGCGGGCCATCTCGGCGGTCTCACCGCACGCACCGGCCGCCTCTGCCGCCCGCACCGTCTGCGCCCGCTCGTTCTCGTGGTGTGGGAAGACGAGGTCGATCCCGGCGCCGTGGATGTCGAACTGCTCGCCGAGGTACTTGCCGGCCATCGCCGAGCACTCCAGGTGCCAGCCAGGGCGTCCCGGGCCCCACGGCGTGTCCCACGTGGGCTCGCCGGGGCGGGCAGCCTTCCACAGTGCGAAGTCGCGGGGGTCGCGCTTGCCGGCATCGGCCTCGGGTGAGGGTTGGACGGCATCCGGCCGCTGCCCCGACAGGGTGCCGTAGGAGGGCAGCGAGGCGACGGAGAACCACACGCTGCCGCCGCTCTCGTACCCCGCGCCGGCGTCGACGAGACGCCGCATCAGCGCGACCATCTCGGGCACGTGCGCCGTCGCTCGGGGCTCGACTGTCGGGGGCAGGACTCCGACGGCGTCGTAGGCGGCGTTGAACTCGCGGGTGTAGCGCTCGGCGAGCGCCCAGGGCGTCGTCCCCGCGGCTCGAGCGTTCGCGATGATCTTGTCGTCGATGTCGGTCACGTTGCGCACGAGGGTGACCGCGTAGCCGGAGGTGGTCAGCCAGCGGCGCAGGATGTCGAAAGCGACAGCGACCCGCAGGTGCCCTACATGCGGTCCCGATTGCACGGTTGGGCCGCAGACGTACAGGCCGGCCTCGCCGGCGCGCAGCGGCTCGAACGGGCGCACCGAGCGCGTGCGGGTGTCGTAGAGCTGCAGTGCTACCGGTGCCACCCGCCCAGCCTACGGAGCGCCTGGCAGGAAGATCGCTACAGTCAGCGCCTGCGGCGGGGCCGGCCGCGCTGGGCCACCGCAGCCACGACGAACCCGGCGAAGGCTGCGACCAGCCCCCAGGCGCTGAGGCCGGCACCGGTGTCAGTGGTCAGCAGCGAGGTCAGCACGCCGAGGGTGGCGACGGCGAGCAGGACGACTGTCACGGCGAGGAGCAGGCAGCTGGCCTGCAGCCCGCGACGCCGCCGGAACATCGTGCGCAGGTACGGCCGGGTCACCTGCGGCACGTCGTTCCACGTGCGGTACGCCAGCACCCCGGCGAGCACGAGCAGGGGCACGACCGCGAGCCTGCCTGTCAGCGACGGCCGGGCGCTGCCGTTGCCGGTCGTCGTTGCGAGGATCACGAGCACCGCAAGTGTCAGCAGCAGCAGCCGGCCGGTCAGGGTCAGCAGCAGCTTCCAGACACCCGCCTCGACACCCACGCGGGCGGCGTCGAGGCGGGGGTTGGCGGCAACTGCGGCGGAGAACCCCGTGAGGGCCTGCTCGGCGTCACCCTGGTTGAGGTCGAGTACGGCGAGGTTGTGCCGGGCGGTGACCGAGCTCGGGTCGAGCGCGAGCGCTTGGCGGTAGGCGGCCCGTGACTGGCGCGACCAGCCCAGCCGCCGCGCGATGTCGGCGACGGCGAGGTGGGTCACAGGGTCCAGCGGCGCTAGCCCGACCGCGTCGAGGGCGTGGTGATAGCCCTGCCGCATCAGCAGTGGCACGGCGGCGGTCGAGTACGCCAGCCGTACCCGTGGCCAGGCCTGCTGCGGCGCCAGCTCCACCGAGCGGCTGGCGGCTCGGATCGACTCCTGGACCTGTCCGAGACGCAGCAGCACGAGGCTGGCGAGCCGGTGCGGCCACTCGTCCTGCGGGCGCAGCGCGACGGCCCGGGAGACGGCGGCCATGGCGAGGTGGGTCGCTTCCCCGGCCTGCCCGTCGTTCTCATCGTCGACCTGAATCAGCGCGAGCGCTCGCAGGCACCAGGCCTCGTCGGCGTCGGCGCCGAGCACCTGGTCGAGCGCCGCCAGCGCCTCCTGCGGGCGTGAGCGGTCGAGGGCCGCGCGCGCCCGCTCCAGCCCGAGGGCCGTGGGGTCGGCGCTGCGGCCGATGTGGAACGCGGACGGGCCGGCCGGTGGGGGAGCTGACACCTAGACGAGCTTGCGCTGTTTGAGGTAGGCGAGCAGGTCGTCGTAGACGCCGCTCTCATTCGCGAACAGCACGACGTTGCGCGCGAGCTCGAGCCACGCACCGGTCGAGGGCCGGATCTCGCGGATCGCCTGCTCCAGGTCAGCCTGGCGGATGCTGCGCACCTCGCCGCTGCGCACGCTGTCAGCCATCGCGCGCTCGGCCGCGGACTCGCAGACGTGGGCGAGGTCGGCGCCGGACCAGCCCTCCGTGCGGGCAGCAAGCCGCGCGACGTCGACCTTCTCGATCGGCCGCTCCCGCAGGTGCAGGCGCAGCACGGCCTCACGGGCGGCGGCGTCGGGCGGCAGGACCAGCAGCATCCGGTCGAGTCGCCCTGGACGCTTGAGCGCGCTGTCGACATCCCACGGCGCGTTGGTCGCGGCCAGCACGAACACGCCCTCGTTGTTCTCCTCCGCGCCATCGAGCTCGGCAAGCAGGGACTGCACGACGGTGCGCAGCCCCGACCCGCGGCTGTCGCTGCGCTTGAAGCCGATGGCGTCGACCTCGTCGAGGAACAGCACGCAGGGGGCATTGCGGCGCGCTGTCTCAAAGACGGCGTGCAGCTTGCGCTCGCTCATTCCGATGTAGGGGTCGAGCACGTCAGTGAGCGCCACCGGGTAGAAGCGGGCCCCCAGCTCACCGGCGACTGCCCGGGCGATAAATGTCTTGCCGCACCCCGGCGGCCCGTAGAGCATCAACCCGCCGCGCAGCGACTTGCCGTAGAGCCGCCGCAGTTCGGGGTTGCGCATCGGCATGAGGAAGGAGATGTTCAGCCGCTCCTTGACCAGCTGCATCCCAGCGACGTCGCCGAGGGTGATGTCTGCCTGCTCGACATCGCCGACGGCGCTCGAGAGGGGGTCGCCGGCTGGGTCGTCCTCGCCTGTAGTGGCGAGCTCAGGCTTGACGAAGCGCGGGGGGACGACATCGCGGACCTCGTTCTCGGCGGCGGCCCAGTCGAACGCGGGCGGGGGAGCGCCGGGCTCGTCGACCGACTCGTGGCCGGAGATCGCCTGCTGGCCGTCGCCCGGATGCTGGCCGTCGGTCAGCCCAGTGCCGTCGATGGGCTCGCTGGCGCTGGCAGGAGGCAGGCTGCTGGGGTGTTGCGCGATTGCCTCGCTGCGCTCGGAGTCCGCGGCGCCGGCACTCGTGGTAGTCGGTTCGGAGCCGGCCGACGCACCGGGACGCAGCCCGGCGCCGGCGCGAGCAAGTAGGGCGTGCGCCGCGGTCGAGGCCGGGTCGCGCTGCAGCACTGTTGCCGCCTCGGTGATGGCCTCGGCGGGGCGACCCCCGGCGAGCAGCAGCTCCCCCAGGTGCAGGCGCAGCGGGGCGTCGTCAGGGGCCGCCTGCACTGCGGCGCGCAGGCTGGAGATGAGGGCGTCGTCCGGCACCCTTCCATCGTGCTCCAAGCCCGCCTGCGGACCGAACCGGGGGTCGCGGCCCAAGCGCGGGCTTGTCAGGCACGGACGACGAGCGCCGTGGCAATGGCGGCCACGCCCTCGCCACGGCCGGTCAGGCCGAGCCCGTCCGTCGTCGTCGCCGAGACGCTCACCGGAGCCGAGAGCGCCTGGCTCAGCGCCGCCTCGGCCTCCGCACGCCGGGGGCCGAGGCGCGGCGCGTTGCCGATGACCTGTACGGACACATTTCCGATCCGCCAGCCGGCGTCGGTCACCCGCCGGCCGATCTCGTGAAGCAGGGCCGTACCGGATGCGCCGGCCCAGCGTGGGGCATCCGTGCCGACAGCAGCCCCGAGGTCACCCATCCCGGCGGCGCCGAGCAATGCATCGCATACGGCGTGGGCGGCGACATCGCCGTCGGAGTGCCCGGAGAACCCGTCGGCATCGGGCCAGAGCAGGCCCGCCAGCCAGCACGGGCGCCCGCGCTCCAGCGGGTGGACGTCGACGCCCGTCCCGACCCGGGGGACGGGCTGCACCGGCGGCACCGGCGACTCGCTCATCCCTTCTCCGCCCGCAGCAGGGCGGCCGCGTGCTCGAGGTCGGCGGCGTGGGTGACCTTGAACGCGGCCGGGGATCCGGGGACGACAAGGACGGGCTCGTCGATGCGCTCGACCAGCCCCGCATCGTCCGTGGCCGGCAGCGAGGCAGCATCGGACGCCTCGGCGTAGGCCCGCTCGAGCACCTCACGCCGGAAGCCCTGCGGTGTCTGGATGGCGCGCAGCTCGGAGCGCGGGGGGGTGGCGACGACGACGCCGCGGGCATCGACCTGCTTGATCGTGTCGATCACCGGCAACCCTGGCACGACGGCGGGTGCGCCCTCGCGGACCGCCAGCACGACGGACTCGATCAGCGTGGCAGGCACCAGGGGCCGCGCCGCATCATGGATGAGGACGATGTCGACCTCCGGTGGAAGCGCCGCGAGCGCCAACCGGACCGACTGCTCGCGGGTCTGGCCACCCGCCACCGCCATGACGCCGAGCGCCGCTGCGGTCGCCTGCTCGGCACCGGGCGGGACCGCGACGACGACGGTGTCGATGCAGGCAGCGGCACGCAGCCGCTGCACCGCATGATCAAGGAGCGTTCGCTCGCCCAAGAGCCGGAATGCCTTGGGCTCACCCGGCCCGAGCCGCTCTCCGCGGCCTGCCGCCGGGACAATGGCGGCGACGCTCAGCTGGCGAGCACCTCGTCGAGCATTGTCTCGGCTTTGTCCTCGTTGGTGCCTTCGGCGAGGGCGAGCTCGCTGACGAGGATCTGCCGCGCCTTGGACAGCATCCGCTTCTCGCCGGCGGACAGCCCGCGCTCGCGGTCGCGGCGCCACAGGTCACGCACGACCTCGGCCACCTTGTTGACATCGCCGGAGGCTAGCTTTTCCAGGTTGGCTTTGTACCGGCGCGACCAGTTGGTCGGCTCTTCAGTGTGCGGCGCGCGCAGGACCTCGAAGACGCGCTCGAGGCCGTCCTGCCCCACGACGTCGCGGACGCCGACCATGTCAACGTTGTCGGCAGGCACCCGCACGGTCAGGTCACCCTGGGCGACCTTGAGGACGAGGTACAACCGCTCCTCGCCCTTGATCACGCGCGTCTCTACGGCCTCGATCAGCGCTGCGCCGTGGTGTGGATAGACGACGGTCTCGCCGACAGTGAACGACATGATGTAAAGGGCCCCTTCCGCCGTGACCAGGGTAACACGCGGCCATCCCTGCAGGTCAGGGGCTTGACAAACCGGATTTTCCGGTGTTCGGCTGCCTCGTCGAGCGGTCGCCTGCGCCCCCATGATTCTACCGGCGTGGCTCCCCGGCGGCGGCCTGGTCACCAGCCGGGTACGCCGATCGGTTTCTGGTCCTCCCGCGGCCTTCCGTCCGGCCCGGTCAGGGGGCACCATGGGTAGGTGACGTTGCCCCCGCCGCCTGACGACGACAGCCGTCGGCAGCAAGCGTCGGGGATGCCCGGCACTCCTGGCCCCCCCGGGGGCGCGTCGCCCGCAGACCGCAGCTCGGTCAACCACGACGCGCTCGACGTCCCGCTGCCCGCAGGGCTCGTGGTGCCCGACGACCTGTCCGCGCTGGACGAGGAGGTCCGCGCCTACCGGCGCGAGCGCGCCCGCGACCGACGCAACCAGCTGCTGTCGCGCCTGTTCCTGACCCGCCGCTGGTACCGCTACGGGTTGTCGGGCCCCATTGTGGTCGCGGTGCTGCTCGTGGTCGGTTTCGGTGGCGCGCTGCTCAGCTTCCTTGCCCCGTCCCCGGGTCAGCGGCTGCGCAGCCCCGCGTTGCCGCCGCTTGCCGCCTCGCCGGGCCCCGTGGGCACATCAGGGGGCCTGCTGCCCGAGGCCCGCCTGTCCGGCGAGGAGGGAACTGTGGCGGCACGCAGCATTCGGCCCGCGGCCATCGTCCTGCTGCCGCCGCGCTGCGGATGCGCGAAGCTGGTGCACGAGGTGGCGGTGCAGGCCGATGCCGCTGGCGCCGGCCTGCAGACAGCTGCTGTCGTGGCCCCTGATGACCCCGTGCTGACCGAGCTCGCCAATAACCCGGGAGCCGGCGGCGGTCGCATCCGCCCGCTGGCCGATGTCGATGGCGCGCTCAGCAGGCAATTCGCCCCCGTGACGCTGCCGCTGCTGCTCGCCGTCCGGGTCGATGGCCGTCTGGCCGGGGCTCCGCTCTCGCTGCATCCCGGGGACATGATCGCCTCGGCGATCGCCCCTCTGGTCACCGCGGGCTGACCGGCACTTGGTGGTTCAGCCTGCGGCAGCCAGGGGCTCACTCGCGGCACCACGCGTCACCACCAGCAGGACCCGCAGGTCGACGAGCGCGTGCACGACGACCGGCAGAAGCAGGCTGCCGGTCGTGACGTACAGCGCCGCCAGCGCGTAGCCGGCGAGCCCGGTCATGACCATCCCGAGCAGGCCCTGGTAGGCGTGGGCCACACCGAACGCGAGCCCGGCGAGCACCAGGGCGGGCGTCAGGGCGAGCGCACCCGGGCGGTGCACGAGGTAGTCCAGCAGGAAGCCGCGGTACAACACCTCCTCCGCGACACCAGCGGTGAGGGCGACGCCGACGAAGAAGCGGCGCTCCCGGCGGGTCCGGGGCAGCAGAGCCGCGACCGGCTGCAGGAGGCGACCAGCCCGCGCCGGTGAGCCACGCAGCAGCAGCGCGACGACTACGCCACCGATGAGCAGGCCGACGAGGCCGGGAACCAGCGGGCGAAGTCCGTGCACGTGCAGGGTCACGCCGGCCTGGGCCGGGGACACCCCGGCCAGCGCGAGCAGCAGCAGTGCCAGCACGGCGAGCGCCCACTGCCTGGCCATCCCCTGCCGGTAGGCGACCTCTCGCAGGGTGGCGTCGTCGGCCAGCCGCTGCTCGAGCAGCCGGTAGCGCTTCCGTCCAGTGAGGGGCAGCAGCAGGACGAGGTAGCCCACCAGCACCGACGACAGGGCGATGCTCAGCACGGCGGGCAGGGTCTGGGCCACGCCTCATCTTCCCCTGGAATTCGAGGGTGTGAGCGGGACGGCAGGTGCCAGTGGCGCGAGCGGATGCGGCACGCCAGCCGGTCACACGCACGCCGCGCAGATGGAAGGGTTGGCCGGTGCCCACCAGCCCCTCGGCCCGACCTCTGCCGGCTGCCGACCCCGCCCCGACCCGGCGGGTACCTCGCGTCGGGCCGCTGCTGCGCTCGACGCACCCCGAGCCGGTCGTCGCCGTCACTGCTGTCACCACCGCGCTCGCCGCCAGCAGCGGGCGCTCGGTGCGCGGCTGCGCGGGTGTCGCCGCGGCCGCGCTCGCAGGCCAGTTGTCCGTCGGATGGTGCAACGACTACGTCGACCGCGGGCGCGACGCCCTGGCCGGCCGCACGGACAAGCCCGTAGCGCTCGGCGAGGTGGCGCCGGCCGCGGCTGCTGTCGCGGCCGGTGCCGCGCTGCTTGCCGCGGTGCCCCTCTCGCTGCTGTCGGGGCCGCGCGCCGCACGGGCGCACCTGGCCGCCGTCGGGCTCGCCTGGAGCTACGACCTGGGGGTCAAGGGCACAGCGGCCTCCGTGGTCCCGTACGCCGGAGCGTTCGGACTGCTGCCAACCTTCGTCGCGCGTGGCCTGCCCGGCTCCCCGCCGCCGGCCTGGTGGGCGGTGGTCGCGGCGGCGCTGCTGGGCAGCGGGGCCCACTTCGCCAACGCGCTGCCTGATCTGGTCGACGATCTGGCCGCCGGAGTCCGGGGGCTGCCGCACCGGCTGGGGGGTGGCCGCTCACGCGTCGTCGCCGCCGCCGCGCTCACGGCCTCCTCGCTTGTATTGACCTTCGGCCCCGGCCGGCCCGGCTCCCTGGCCCTGGCTGGCTCGGCCGCGGCAGTGGCCCTCGGTGTCGTCGGCGCCTCCGCCGGCGGGCGGGTGGTGCCGACGAGTTCCGGCGGGGCAGGGGATGCTGCAGCTGCCAGGGGCGTAGCCGCAGCGAGTGGCGGAGCGGCGTCGCGCGTGCCTTTTCGAGCCACGCTCGGGGTCGCCGTCGTCGACGTGGCGCTTCTCATCGTCCGCGGCCGAACCCTCGCCTGACCGCCGGACAGGCACACGGCACAATGGCCGCGTGAGGATCCCAGCCGCGACAGCTTCGCCTCGTTCGCCCATCGCCACTGGCATGCCCCTCGTCCCGCGGCAGCGGCCGAGCCGCAGCAATGGCCTGGTGCTGCTCGCGGCGCTCACCGCGCTTACCGCGCTCACCGCGGTCGGGGCATCGGGCTGCGCTGCCGGCATCCAGGCTGAGACCTCCCGCGAGCGGCCGACGATCAACAGCGTGGGCGGTGCCGTCGGGGCGATCACCCTGCGCAACGTCTACGTCGGCGGGCCGGGGCGGCAGGGCGGGTCCATCCCGGTTCTCTTCGCAGCGTTCAACGGCGGCAACGACCCCGACCAGCTGACTGGTGTCTCCTCGCCCGTCGCGGCTCAGGCTGCGGCGCCCTCGCAGCTGACAGTCGCGCCGGGTGAAGCTACGTACTACAACCCGGGAAGCAGTACCCCGCGGCTGACCGGCCTGCGTAACCCGCTGCGGGTGGGCCAGCAGGTGGCGGTGACGTTGACCTTTCAGCGCGCGGGCAGCGTGACCCTCGAGGTGCCGGTCGAGGCTGTGCCCGAGGCTGACTTGTCGGCCTCGCCCTCGCCCAGCGCCTCCCGGACCCCCCCTGCTACTCCGGCGACGAAAGCCCCTGCGACGAAAGCACCTGCGACGAAGGCCCCGGCGACACCGGCTCCGGCAAGCGCCTCGACGACTCCCTGAGCCCCGGCCGGGCGCGTTGCCGGCGGGTCGAGCCGATCCTGTCGGTGGCTCCACCTACCGTCCGCAACATGGTCCTCACGCCCTGCCGCTCTGTTCGGCAGCAGTTTGGCCGGCTGCTGGCGCGGGCGCGCTGTGGCTAGGCGGGCGGCGGCTTTCGCCTGCACCGCCTGCGAGGCCGAGTCGCTGCGCTGGGTGGGCAGGTGCCCGCGCTGCGATGCGTTTGGCACCGTTGTCGAGGTCGCGCCGGTCCGGGCCCTCCCAGGCCTGAAGTCCTCGTCCGCGGGGTCGGCACCGGCGCGGCCCGCCAGGCGGGTGTCGGAGGTACTGGCCGAGCGGACGCCGCGGCAGCTCACGGGCCTCGTCGAGTTCGACCGCGTGCTCGGCGGTGGACTCGTCGCCGGGCAGGTCGTGCTGCTCGCGGGTGAACCCGGGGTGGGCAAGTCCACCCTGCTGGCTGCTGTCGGTCACGCTGTCGCCTCGCGTAACCCGTCCTCGTGCGTGCTCTACGTGTCGGGTGAGGAGAGCGTCGAGCAGATCGGGGTGCGGGCCCGGCGGATCGGGGCGACAGCTCCGGGCCTGCTGCTCGCCGACGAGACCGACCTCGCCGCCCTCATCGGCCACGTCGAGGCGCACGACCCGATGCTGCTTGTCGTCGACAGCGTGCAGGCGATGGCGTCGTCGGCGGTCGAGGGGCGGGCCGGCGGCATGGCCCAGGTGCAGGAGGTGGCGGCGGTGCTCACGCGGGTGGCGAAGGGCCGCCGGATGCCGCTGCTGATGATCGGCCAGTCCACCCGGGAGAACGCGGTCGCGGGCCCCCGAGCGCTCGAGCACATCGTCGACACCGTGCTCACCTTCGAGGGCGACAAGCACACGAGCCTGCGCCTGCTGCGCGCGGCCAAGAACCGCTACGGCCCGGCCGACGAGGTGGTCTGCTTCGAGCAGCGCGACGACGGGCTGCGCGAGGTCAGCGACCCCGCCGACCTGTTCCGCAGCCATCGCGACAAGCCGGTTCCCGGTACGTGCGTCACAGTCACCGTTGACGGCAGGCGGGCCATGCCGGCCGAGGTGCAGGCCCTCGTCGCCCCCGGCGGGGCCCCCAACCCGCGGCGCGGTGTCACCGGGCTCGACGCCGCGCGGGTGGCGATGCTGCTTGCTGTCACCGAGCGCAGCGCCAAGCTCAAGCTGAGCGACAAGGACGTGTTCCTGGCGACAGTCGGTGGCGCACGGCTGACCGACCCGTCCTGCGACCTCGCCGTCTGCCTCGCTGCGACCTCGGCCGCGTGGGGGACCCCGATGCCACCCGACGTTGCGGTCATCGGCGAAGTGGCCCTGTCCGGCGACATCCGCCCCGTCGCGATGATCGGGCAGCGCGTCGCGGAGGCGGCGCGCCTGGGCTACCAGCGGGTTGTCGTACCGCCGGGGATGGGGCGACACGCGGTGCAGGCTCCCCCCGGGGTTGACGTCCACGAGCTCGGCCACCTCGACAAGGCAATCGCCAGGCTGCAGCAGATGTCAGCCGATATGGCCTGAGCCCGCAGGAGGTCACGAAGCAGTCACAACCCGGCATCAGGACAGCCGCAGCCTGCCGGCGCCGCCTTATCATTCGGTCAGGTCACCCAAAGGAGTCCGATGGTCGCTGTAGCGGGTGACGACCCCGTCCGGGGGATGCTAGCCGCGCTTGCCCCCGGGACCCCCCTGCGCGACGGGCTGGAGCGCATCCTGCGCGGCAACACCGGCGGACTTGTGGTGCTCGGCTATACGGACGAGGTGGCGTCGCTGTGCAGCGGCGGCTTCCTGGTCGACGTCGAGTTCTCAGCATCCCGGCTGCGCGAGCTGTCGAAGATGGACGGCGCCGTCGTGCTCAGCAGCGACATGAGCCGCATCATGCGGGCCAACGTGCACCTGGTGCCCGACCCCGCGATTCCCACCGACGAGCAGGGCACCCGCCACCGCACCGCTGAGCGGGTCGCCAAGCAGACGGGCCAGCCGGTCATCTCGGTCAGCCAGTCGATGCGCATCATCGCCCTGTACCTGCAGGGCCGCCGCCACGTCCTCGACGACTCTGCAGCCATCCTCAGCCGCGCCAACCAGGCGCTCGCGACGCTCGAGCGCTACAAGCTGCGCCTCGACGAGGTCGCCGGGACCCTGTCGGCGCTCGAGATCGAGGACCTGGGCACGGTGCGCGACGTGCTCGTCGTGATGCAGCGGATGGAGATGGTCCGCCGCATCGCCGACGAGGTCGACGGCTACGTCGTCGAGCTCGGCAGCGACGGCCGCCTGCTGTCCCTGCAGCGCGAGGAGCTCATGGCCGGGGTCGAGACGGAGCGCGAGCAGGTGATCCGCGACTACCTGCCGCCCTCGACCGGCCGGCGCCAGCGCACGCCCGAGTCGGTGCTCGCCGAGCTGTCGACGCTGTCCGCCGCCGACCTGCTCGACCTCAGCCTGCACGCCCGCGTCCTCGGTTACGCCGGTGCCGCCGACGCCCTGGACGCGCCGGTCAGCCCACGTGGCTACCGGCTGCTCGGCAAGGTGCCACGGTTGCCCCGCCTGGTCGTCGACCGGCTGGTCGAGCACTTCGGCAGTCTGCAGAAGCTGCTGTCGGCGGGGATCGAGGACCTGCAGGCAGTCGACGGCGTAGGCGAGACGCGTGCCCGGTCGGTGCGCGAAGGCCTGTCGCGGCTCGCGGAGTCCAGCATCCTCGAGCGTTACGTCTAGCGCCGGGTGAGGGCCCTTCTGGCATCGTCGGCGAGGTGACAGCCTCCGCGCTCGAGGAGGTGCGCGACCCCCTTACTCTCTTGCGGGCCTGGTACCTCGCCGAGCGCCGTGCCCTGCCCTGGCGCCGCCCCGGCATCCCCGCCTGGGACGTCCTCGTCAGCGAGGTGATGCTGCAGCAGACCCCGGTCTCGCGGGTGGTGCCGGCCTACCGGGCGTGGCTGGAGCGCTGGCCGGGGCCGGCTGAGCTCAGCGCGGCGTCACCCGCCGACGTGCTGCGCCAGTGGGACCGGCTCGGCTACCCGCGGCGGGCCCTGCGCCTGCAGGCGGCGGCGGGCATCGTCATGGCGCGGCACGGCGGCCAGGTGCCGGACGAGCTCGATGCCCTGCTGGCGCTGCCCGGCGTCGGGGAGTACACCGCCCGTGCGGTGCTGGTGTTCGCCCACGGCCGCCGGGCACCCGTGGTCGACACCAACGTGCGCCGGGTCGTCATCCGCTGGGCGCACGGCAAGGAGGCAGCCGACAGGCTGCCGCTGGCCGAGGTCGAGCGCCTGCTGCCGGCCGACCTGCACGACGCGGTCCTCACGAGCGCCGCTTTGATGGAGCTGGGTGCTGTCACCTGCGTGGCCCGCTCGCCTCGATGCGGCGCCTGCCCGCTCGCCGGCGGCTGCCGGTGGCGCGAGGCCGGCGCCCCGCCGTTGCCGGTTCCCAGGCGGGTCGGCCAGCTGTGGGAAGGCACGGTCCGCCAGGCCCGCGGCCGCATCATGGCGCTGCTGCGCGCCGGGCCAGGCACTGAAGGCACCGGGGGGACTGAGGGCACTGAGGGCACGGCGTCCGCGGACGAAGTGCTCGCGGCGGTCCCGGACGCCAGCCTGCGGCAGCGCGCCATTGCCGGGCTGGTGGCGGACGGTCTGGCCGTCGTCGTCGAACGTGGTGACGGCGAACTAGCGCAGCTGGCGCTGCCGGGCTAAGCAGCCGCGGCCTGTCAGCGGCGGTGCAGGAGCGCGGCGTAGAGGGTCAGGCCGGGCCCGAACGCCATGGCCACGTGTGGACCGGGAGCGGCGGGCAGCCGGTCGAGCACGAGCAGCACGGTGCCCGATGAGCAGTTGCCGAACTCGTCGAGCACCTCGTACGAGGGCGCCATAGCCGCCGGCGGCAGCGCCAGCTGCTCCTCGACGACCTCGAGGATGCGCCGGCCGCCGGGGTGCACCGCCCACCCGGTGACGTCCTCGGGGGTGAGGCCGTGCGGGGCCAGCAGCTGGTCGCGCACGACGCCGCCGACGTGGCGGGCGAGCACGTCCGGCACCTTGGGCGACAGGCCCATCCGGAAGCCCAGGTCGGTGACGTCCCAGCTCATGTGGTCAGCCGTCGCGGCATCGGTGACAGCTACGACGTCGACGACCTCGAGCCCGGCAGGCCCGGTGACGGCAGAGTCCGCCGGCCGCACCCCGGCGGCAGGCACTGCCGGGCCGCCCGGCACCAGGACCTGTGCCACGGCGGCGTCGGCAAACAGCGCGTGAGCCACCATCTGCGAGACGTCCTCCGTGGCCGGCTGAACGTGCAGCGAGGTCAGCTCGATGCACAACATGACGGCGGGGCGCCGGCGGGCGACAACGAAGTCGGCGACGGCACCGAGGCCGGGGATGGCGGCGTAGCAGCCCATGTGCCCGACCACCAAGCGCTGCACCGTCGGCGCCATACCGAGGTCGCGCGCGAGCATGATGTCGAGGCCCGGGGTGCTGTAGCCGGTGCAGGACACGACTGCGAACAGTCCGACGTCGGTAGCGTCGAGACCGGCGTCGGCGAGCGCGTGGCTGACGGCCGACTTGCCCAGGGGCATCGCCTCGGCGACGTAGCGCTCCATCCGCCGCCCGGTGCCCCAGCTGCTGACGTCCTCCATGCGGGGGTCGACGACTCCGTGCCTGGTCGTGATGCCTGCCGATGCAAACACGCGCTGCGCGAGGCGGTTGCCGTGGTAGTGCCCGGCGAAGAAGTCAGTCCACAGGCCGGCCTGGTCCATCGGCGGCGGCACCGCCCAACCCGATCCCGCGATCCGCGCGCGTCCTGCTTCCGTGCTGTACCCGCCGGCCATCATGGCTCCTGTCGCGCTGTCGGGGCTGGCCCCGTTGTCGGGGGAACGCTCTGCGGTGCGCGGACGCCGGTGGCCTGGAACAGTCCGGCAGTGAGCCGCGTCGGCGCCATGCTGAGGGTGGGCACGGCCCGCCCGAGGGCGCGCGCGAGCAGCCACCGGGCGTAGCCCACCACCGGTGGTCGCAGGCCGGTCAGGGTGAGCACGACGCCGTGGCGCCCGAACTCGCGAGCCAGCGCTGCGCGGTCGACGAACAGGGCCGGGTCGTGCAGGCGCTGCGGCGGCCCCCCGGGCAGCCGCTCGCCCACCGTGATGGACGACACCCGCCCGAACCACGTTGCCGCGATGGTGTCGAGCACGACCGTCCCGCCTGGACGCATCACCCTGCAGACCTCTGCGGTCACGGCGGGCAGGTCGGGGATGTGCTCGAAGACCTCGCCGGCGACGACGACATCGGCACAGGCGTCGGGCAGCGGCAGGTGCAACGCATCGCCCTGCACGGCACGGACCCCGTGCGATGCGGCCAGCCGAAGCCCGGCGAGCCCGATGTCGACCCCTACGTGGCGGTATCCGGCCCGGGCGACGTGTGGAGCGAGCAGCCCACCCCCGCACGCCACGTCGACGAGCAGCGCACCGGCCCGCGAGGGGGCGGGCAGGACCGTGGCACGGCTGGCGGCGAGCCAGTGCAGCATCGCGAAGCAGCCGGCCGGGTCCCACCAGTCGTCGGCTAGTTCGTCGTACTGACGCGGGTCGTTCCGCGGGAGCAGGTCGGTACCACCGCGCCCGAGCAGGTCGGGGCCGCGGGGGTCGGCTGCGACTGTCATCATCCTCATCCTGCCTCACGCGCAGGTGGGGGCGGCCCCATCCGGGACCACCCCCACCTGGTGCTGCGCTGGCGAACCGCCGCTACTTGGCGAGATCGACCGGCGGGGTGTCGGGCAGCGCCTCCGGCTTGGCCTCGCCGCGGAAGGTCAGCTTCAGCGACTCGTCCTCACCCTCCGTGTCAACGACGATGATCTGCCCGGGCATGAGCTCGCCGTAGAGGATCTTCTCCGACAGCTGGTCCTCCAGCTCGCGCTGGATGGTCCGGCGCAGCGGCCGCGCCCCGAGCGAGGGGTCGTAGCCGCGGTCGGCCAGCAGTGCCTTTGCCGACGGCGTCAGCTCCAGGGCCATGTCCTTGTTCTTCAGCTGGACGTCGACCCGGGCCAGCATGAGGTCGACGATCCGGATGATCTCGTCCTTGGTCAACTGGTGGAACACGATGATGTCGTCGATGCGGTTCAGGAACTCGGGTCGGAAGTGGGTCTTCAGCTCGTCCTGGACCTTCGCCTTCATGCGCTCGTAGTCGACGCCGGCACCGCCCGTCGAGAAACCGATCCCGGGGCCCTTGGAGATGTCTCGGGTACCAAGGTTCGACGTCATGATGATCACCGTGTTCTTGAAGTCGACCTGGCGGCCCTGGGCGTCAGTCAAGCGCCCGTCCTCGAGAATCTGCAGCAGCGTGTTGAACACGTCGGGATGCGCCTTCTCGACCTCGTCGAACAACACCACAGAGAACGGCTTGCGGCGCACCCGCTCGGTCAGCTGGCCCCCCTCGTCATAACCCACATATCCCGGTGGGGAGCCGACGAGACGAGAAACTGTGTGCTTTTCCATGTACTCGCTCATGTCGAGATGGATCAGCGCGTCCTCGTCACCGAACAGGAATGCGGCGAGCGTCTTCGACAGCTCGGTCTTCCCGACGCCCGAGGGGCCGGCGAAGATGAACGAGCCACCGGGGCGCTTGGGGTCCTTGAGGCCGGCCCGGGTACGGCGGATGGCCTGCGAGACGGCCTTGATGGCCTGCTCCTGACCGATCACCCGGTTGTGGAGCTCGTCCTCCATGCGCAGTAGGCGGGCGGTCTCCTCCTCGGTGAGCTTGAACACCGGGATGCCGGTCCAGATGGCCAGAACCTCAGCGATCTGCTCGTCGTCGACCTCGGCGACGATGTCCATGTCGCCGGCCTTCCACTCCTTCTCGCGCTGGGCCTTCTCGCCGAGCAGGGTCTTCTCACGGTCCCGCAGCGAGGCGGCCTTCTCGAAGTCCTGCGCGTCGATGGCGGACTCCTTGTCGCGCCGGACTGTGGCGATCTTCTCGTCGAACTCGCGGAGGTCCGGGGGCGCCGTCATCCGCTTGATGCGCATCCGCGACCCGGCCTCATCGATGAGGTCGATGGCCTTGTCGGGCAGGAACCTGTCGCTAATGTAGCGGTCGGCCAGGTTGGCGGCCGCCACCAGCGCAGAGTCGGTGATCGAGATCCGGTGGTGCGCCTCGTACCTGTCGCGCAGGCCCTTGAGGATCTCGATCGTGTGCGCCACTGTCGGCTCGCCCACCTGGATGGGCTGGAAGCGGCGCTCGAGCGCGGCGTCCTTCTCCAGGTGCTTGCGGTACTCGTCGAGCGTGGTGGCACCGATCGTCTGCAGCTCGCCGCGAGCCAGCATCGGCTTGAGGATGCTGGCCGCGTCGATCGCACCCTCGGCGGCACCTGCGCCGACAAGGGTGTGCAGCTCATCGATGAAAAGGATGATGTCGCCGCGGGTGCGGATCTCCTTGAGCACCTTCTTGAGTCGCTCCTCGAAGTCGCCGCGGTATCGCGAGCCGGCGACGAGCGCACCGAGATCGAGTGTGTAGAGCTGCTTGTCCTTGAGCGTCTCGGGCACCTCGCCCTTGACGATCGCCTGCGACAGCCCCTCGACGACAGCGGTCTTGCCGACGCCGGGCTCACCGATCAGCACCGGGTTGTTCTTGGTGCGGCGTGAGAGCACCTGCATCACGCGCTCGATCTCCTTCTCGCGCCCGATGACCGGGTCGAGCTTGCCCTCGCGGGCGGCGATCGTGAGGTTGCGGCCGAACTGGTCGAGCACCAGCGAGCTCGAGGGCGTGCCCTCGCTCGGGCCGGCCCCGGCAGCCGCCGGCTCGCCCTTGCCCTGGTAGCCCGACAGCAGCTGGATGACCTGCTGGCGCACCCGGTTGAGGTCGGCGCCGAGCTTGACCAGCACCTGGGCGGCGACGCCCTCGCCCTCGCGGATCAGGCCGAGCAGGATGTGCTCCGTGCCGATGTAGTTGTGGCCGAGCTGCAGCGCCTCGCGCAGCGAAAGCTCCAGCACCTTCTTGGCCCGGGGCGTGAAGGGGATGTGCCCGCTGGGGGCCTGCTGGCCCTGCCCGATGATCTCCTCGACCTGGCTGCGGACAGCCTCCAGGGAGATGCCGAGCGACTCAAGGGCCTTTGCGGCGACGCCTTCGCCCTCGTGTATGAGGCCGAGCAGGATGTGCTCGGTGCCGATGTAGTTGTGGTTGAGCATCCGGGCTTCTTCCTGAGCCAGGACGACAACCCGGCGGGCCCGGTCGGTGAATCTCTCGAACATGTGCGCTCCTTCGAGCGAGGGACCGCCTCCACGCAGGAGGACTGGTCTTTCTCGCATGCTAGCCCGCCGGCGGCTGCATCGACGCTCGATGCAGGGCCTGGCTCCATCGGCCGAGGTGGGGCACCGCTGGAGGCGGATCGGCCCTGGGATACCGGGCTTGCCTCATACAACGGGCGGCGGGCGGGCAGTGTTTCCGGCGCGAGCGCTGGGCGTCACGCTCATGGCGAACACGTCCGCTCGCGACAGGAGCGGCTGAAAGCCGAGGACGCAGCGGCGGGGACGCCCGTGAACGGGCGCCCCCGCCGGTCAGCCGCTCGGGGTAGTGGGAAGGGCTAGCGCTACTGGGCCGCCCGGTAGGCCTCGACGACAGCCGCCGGGATGCGGCCTCGCTCGTTGACCTGGTAACCGTTCTCGCGGGCCCACACCCGAATCTCGGCCGACTCGTTTCCAGCCGAGCGACGCGTCGTGGGCGAGCTGGAGCTGCGCTTGCCGCGAACGCCGCCGCCGACCTTGCGGGCCTCGCTGACGTACTCAGCGAGCGCGTCGCGTAGCTTTCCTGCGTTCTTCGAAGAGAGATCGATCTCGTACGAGGTGCCGTCGAGACCGAATACAACTGTCTCGTCAGCGGTGCCACCTTCGAGGTCATCGACCAAGGTGACCGTCATTTCTCTGGCCATGGAGGTTGTGCCTTTCGTATTGCCGGGGGGATGTGTCCACGAGATTACGTCACAATAGTGCCAGCAGTAGCAGCGGGCTACGCCGGGTGCGTCACATGTCCGTTTCGTGCGGCAATGTTTGGCCCGGCATTTGCGGTCGCAACAATGGAAATGTAATCGTCTCCCTGATCCCGCTCGTTCCGGTCAGCAGCATCAGCAGGCGGTCGACGCCGAGGCCCAACCCACCGGTCGGCGGCATTCCGTGCTCGAGCGCGCGCAGGAAGTCCTCGTCGAGCTGCATCGCCTTGGGGTTGCCGCCCGCGGCCAGGCTGGACTGCTCGGTAAGCCTGCGCCGTTGCTCGACTGGGTCGGCCAGCTCGGAGTAGGCGGGTGCCAGCTCGCGGCCGGCGATGATCAGATCCCACGCCTCCGCCAGCCGGGGGTCGTCATGGTGCGGCCGGGCCAGCGGGCGCACCGATACGGGGTAGTCCCGCACGAACGTCGGCTCCAGCAGGGTGTGCTCGACCAGCTTCTCGTACAGCTCGAGCACGATCTCGCCCGCCCCCCAGCCGGGCTGCAGCGCCACGCCCGAGCGCTCGGCGTGCCGGCGCAGCTCGTCCGCCCCGGTGCCGGGATCAACTGCCTCGCCGAGGGCCTCGCTGACCAGCGCATGCACGGTGGCCTGCCGCCACGGCGCCGTGAGGTCGAGCTCGCCGCCGCAGCCGTCCGGCACCGTCGTTGCTCCCACGGCAGTCGCAGCATCCAGGACGAGTGCACGGGTGAGTTCGGCCATGGTGTCGTAGTCGCCGTACGCCTCATAGGCCTCGAGCATCGTGAACTCGGGGCTGTGCGTGGAGTCCACGCCCTCGTTGCGGAAGATGCGGCCGATCTCGAAGACGCGGTCGATCCCGCCGACGACCAAGCGCTTGAGGCTCAGCTCCAGGGCGATGCGCAGCGAGTAGTCGCGGTCGAAGGCATTCAGGTGCGTGCTGAACGGACGGGCGGCCGCGCCGCCATGCACCGCCTGCAGCACTGGCGTCTCCGCCTCGACGAAACCCCGCGCGCGCAGCGTGGAGCGCAGCGAGGCGAGCACGGCGTCACGAGCCAGGAGCAGCCGGCGGGCGTCAGGGTTGACGATCAGGTCGACGTAGCGCTGCCGAACCCGCGCCTCGGCGTCGGCGAGGCCCTTGTGCTTGTCCGGCAGCGGGCGCAGCGCCTTGGCCGTCAGCGCCCAGGACGAGGCGCGCACCGACAGCTCGCCCCGCCGGGAGGTGACCACCTCCCCGGTGACGCCGACGAGGTCGCCGAGGTCGACGTCGCTCTTCCACGCCGCGACCGCCTCCGGGCCGGCGGCGTCGGCGGCGAGCATGACCTGCACCCGTTCGCCGCCCTCCTGAAGGGTGGCGAACAGCAGCTTGCCCCCCGGACGGTTCAGCACTACACGACCGGTGATCGACACGATCTCGCCCGTGGCGCTCTCCGGCGCAAGGGCGCTGTGAGCAGCGCGCAGCTCCGAGATGCTGATGGTGCGGGGGTAGCCGCGGGGGTAGGGGTCGCCGCCCGCGGCGCGGATCCGCTCGAGCTTCTCGCGCCGGACGCGTTCCTGCTCGCTGGTGTCCTCGGGCCCGTCGCCGGTCGCCTGGCTGCTCACCGGCCCGACCCTAGTGAGCGGCCCCGAGCACCTCGTCACCGCGAAGCGCGACGTTCTTGTCGAAGACAAGACGCAATCCGATGAGGGTGAGCGCGGGCTCGTAGCACTCCAGCGTCTCGGCCACGGGCAGCACGAGCGGTGCGAGGCCGCCGGTGGCCACAACCGTCGCCGAGCCGCCGAGCTCCGCGACCAGGCGACGGACCAGCCCGTCGACCTGGCCCGCTACGCCGTAGATCATCCCGGACTGCAGCGCCTCGACAGTGCTCTTGCCGACGGGGCTGCGTGGCACGGTGAGCTCGACGGTCCGCAGCTGGGCGGCGCGGCTGGCGAGCGCCTCGAGGCTGATTTCGATACCCGGGGCGAGCGCGCCTCCGAGGAACTCTCCCTTGGCGGAGACGACGTCGTAGTTGGTGGAGGTCCCGAAGTCGACGACCACGCACGGGCCGCCGTAGAGGTGGTGGGCGGCGAGGGTGTTGACCACCCGGTCGGCGCCCACCTCCTTGGGGTTGTCGATCAAGATGGGAACGCCCGTACGGGTACCCGGCTCGACGACGACCATCGGGGTGCCGGCGAACGTGCGGCTGCACATCCGCCGCATCTCACGCAGCACCGAGGGCACGGTCGAGCACAGGGCGATGCCGTCGACGCCGACGCCGTTCAGCAGTCCCTGGAACAGCAGGGCGAGCTCGTCGGCAGTGGTGCGGGCGTCAGTCCGGACCCGCCACGAATGCGCCAGCTCCTCGCCCTCGAAGACGCCGAGGACCGTGTTGGTGTTGCCGATGTCGACCGCCAGCAGCATCGCGGGGGTCACGCTGCCCGGTCGCCGCGGCGGACCTGGGGCAGCCGCGGGTCGGCCGGAGCCACTGGCGGCACCGCTGCAGGGTCGGACCCCAGCTCGACGACCCGGTTGTCGGCATCGACGTGGACGACCCGGGGGCTGTGCGCCCGCGCCTCGGCCTCGTCGAGCATCCCGTACGCGATGAGGATGACGATGTCACCCGGATGAACGAGATGCGCCGCTGCACCATTGATCCCGACGATGCCGCTGCCACGCGGGCCCGGGATGCAGTACGTCTCGAGCCGCGCCCCGTTGGTCACGTCGACGATGGCCACCTGCTCCCCGGCCAGCAGCCCGGCCGCGTCGAGCAGGTCCTCGTCGACCGTTACCGAACCCACGTAGTTCAGGTCGGCCTGCGTCACCGTGCCGCGGTGGATCTTTGCGGTCAACATCGTGCGCAGCATCTACGCCGCCCATCCCGCGGTGGGCTGCTCGCCGGCAGGCAGCACCACGGCGAGGTTGTCGATCAGGCGAACCGGCCCCTGCTCACCGTCGAGAACGGCAGCAACGAGCAGCCGGGCGGCGCCCGCCGTGGCGTCGGCGAGGGTGCTGGGGTCGACGAGGTCGAGCCGGTCCAGGCGTACGCCGTCAGCACTGTCCAGCACCGCCCGGGCCGCGCCGAGCACCGCGTCGCGCCCCCCGCGTGCGGCAGCCTGGCCGGCGGTGAGCGCCTGCTGCAGCACGAGGGCAGCGGGTCGCTGGGCAGGTGAGAGGTAACGGTTGCGGCTGGAGCGGGCGAGCCCGTCGTGCTCCCGGACCGTCGGCACGCCCACGATCTCGGTAGGTACGTCGAGGTCGCGCACCATCCGCCGGACCAGCACCAACTGCTGGAAGTCCTTCTCCCCGAAGTAGGCCCGGTCGGGCCGGGTCAGGTTCAGGAGTCGCAGGACGACGGTCAGCATCCCGGCGAAGTGGCCGGGGCGGCTGGCGCCCTCCAGCAGCTGCCCCAGCGGGCCGGCGTCGACCCGAACCAGCGGCGCGCCGCCCGGATACATCGCCTCCGGCGAGGGGGCGAAGACGACAGCGGCGCCCTCCTGCTCGCAGATGGCGAGGTCGGCCGCGAGCGTGCGCGGGTAGCGGTCGAGGTCCTCCCCCGCGCCAAACTGCAGCGGATTGACGAAGATCGTGACAACGACGCTGCCCTGTGGCCCGGCGTCCTGCACCGCGTGACGGATCAGGGTCGCATGCCCCTCGTGCAGCGCGCCCATCGTCATCACGACGGCCCGACGCCCCTTCGGCAGGCCGGTCAGCGCGCCGGCAAGCTCGCCCCGGGTCCGCGCGAGGACCGTGCCCCGGCGGCCCACTCGCGCCCGCGAACTGCCAGCGGGCCGGGCGGCGAGGGTTGTCACGCGAGGCTTCTGGCGTTGCTGAGGGTCCGCAGCATGCCCTCGGATGCGACGCGCGGGGCCCGGTCAGCGGTCGCTTGCGCCATGGCCAGGTAGAGCGAGCGCTCGGCGGCCGCGGAGGCGCCGAGCGCGCTGAGGTGCGCGGCGACCGTGTCGGCATCGCCGCGGGCGATCGGGCCGGTCAGGGCATCCATCCCCGCCGTCAGCGCGCCGTCGAGGGCGGCGGTGAGCAGAGGGCGCAGCACGGCGGCCGGGTCGCTCGCGCCCGTCGCGCGGATGACGTCGAGCGCCGAGCTGACGAGAGTGACCAGATGGTTGGCTCCGTGCGCGAGACCGGCGTGCCACAGCGGCCGCAGCTCCTCCGGGACCGACACGGGATGGCCCCCCACGGCAGCGACGAGCTGCTCGGCGAGCGCCCAGTGCCGACCACGGGCAGTGACGCCGAAGTGGGTGCCCGGCAGCCGGTCGACATCACCAGCTGCGCCGGAGAAGGTCATGGCCGGATGCAGGGCCAGCGGGATGGCGCCGGCGTCAGCCGCGGCGTCGAGCACCGCGAGCCCATGGCGTCCGGAGGCGTGGACGACAACCAGCCCTGGGCGCACGCTGCCCGCCTCGACGAGGGCGAGGACCACGCTGGCGAGGGCGTCGTCCGGCACAGTCAGGAGCACGACGTCGGCGCGAGCGGCGACCTCGCCGGGCTCCAGCAGGGGGGCGGTAGGCAGCAACGCGGCGGCGCCGACCCGGGAGGCGTCGGAGCGGGCGGCAACCCCCACCAGCTCGTAGCCCCTGCGGACCAGGGCGCCGCCGAGGGCAGCGCCGACGCGACCAGCACCAATGATGCCGACACGGGGCCGGGTCGAGCGGCGGGGCTCGGCTACGAGCCCGCCAAGGGGTGACTGCTGCATCGCCGTTCCAGTCCTGTGAGGGGTACCGGACGTATCACCAGACGATATCGCCGCCAGCGCGCGCTCGTAACTGTGCGTACGGTCACACCCCGCGGCTACCCCAAGCCTTCGGCAACGCCGAAGGGGAACCGGTCGCCCGGTCCCCGTTCGGTTCCTCGCTGCTTGCCCTGCCGTGCTCTAGTGCAGGGCCCCTGTACCGGCGGAGTCCTAGCTGGCCTTGACCAGGTCGGCGTCGCTCGAGAAGACCTCACCCACGAGGATGCGGCCCTGCTGCAGCGCCTTGCGGGTCAGCGGACCGTCGTAGTCAAGCGGCTTGAGCTGGATGGTGACCCCGTATGCCGACTTGATCGCGTCCTGGCAGAACGGGTTGGCCGGGCAGTTGGCACCAGCCCCGAAGGTGAGGCTGCCGCCGCACTTCGACACGACGTCGGAGAACGTCTTGAGCTGGTACTGGTCAGCTGTCGCCTTGGTGACCGCGAACGCGTTCTGGTCAGTCGCCGCGGCGGGCGTGAGCGCGACGAACTTGGAGCGCTCGGCCAGCGGCTTGAGCGTCGCCATCGTCTTGGTGATGTCGGCGCTCGCCTTGTCGCTGGTCTTGTACTTCTGAGCGAGGAACTGCGTGAGGCTGGCCGCGTACTCCGGCACAACCTGGATCTCACCCTTCTCGACAGCCGGCTCGAGCAGGTCGCGGCTGCCGACCTGCTTGACACTGGCCTTGTAGCCAGCCGCCTTCAGGACCTCCTGGTAGACGGCGCCGAGCACGTTGGACTCAGCGAACGCCTGGGTGCCGACAGTGATCGACCCCGAGCCGCCGGAGAGCCCGTCGCCGAGCTTGTTGTCGCTGATGAACTTCTTGGCGACCTCGCTAGGGGAGTCGCCGGCGCTGGCGGAGCGGTTGAGGCTGACCAGCGCGTCCTGGCTCAGCGCGGCCGAGACCTTGTCGAGGGCTGTGGTCAGCGGTGGCTTGGCGACCGACGTGGTGGCGATGGCGACGATGTTGTCGCTGGCCTGGGACTGCTTGTCGTCTGCCATCACCACGAGGTCCTTGCCGGCCTTGGGCGTGCAGGTTGCGGCCGCGCTGGCCGACCCACCACTGCTGCTGCTGCTGCTGCTACCGGAGCCCTGGGTGGTGCTCTTGGAGCCGCTGTCGCTGCAGCCGGCGATGACGAGAGGAGCTGCGACAAGCAGGGCGGCTGTGCGTCGGGCCCGGACGAGTTTGACGTGTGCGTGCATGAGATCTCCTCGAGACCTAGGGTCCATGGGCTCAGGACGCCCAGGGGAACAGTGCGGCAACCCTAGCCGACCGTCCCTACCCGGTCGCTCTCGCCACGCTCGCGGCGCGCCGCCGCCGGAAAGGCCCAGGCTTGCGCTCCCCGGGTGTGAGCCGCTTCTGCAGCTGGGCGAGCAGCACGTCGAGCAGGATGGCGACGATGCCGATGATGATCGCGGCCCCGAGCACCTCGTCCTGCGACTGCGTGCCCTGCCCTAGCTGGATCAGGGTGCCGAGCGTCGGGTTGCCGACGTAGGAGGCGATCGTCGCTGTCGCGAACGTCTGTAGGACCGAGCTGCGCAGGCCGGCCGCGATGAGCGGGAGCGCAAGCGGCAGCTCCACGCGCAGCAGAATCTGACCGCCGCTCATCCCCAGCCCCTTGGCGGCCTCGACCGTGTCTCGGTCGACGCCGATGACGCCGGCCCAGGCGTTGGTGAGGATGGGCGGGATGGCGAAGATCGCCAATGCGACGACCGCCGAGAAGGTGGTGACGCCGAAGGTGGAGATGCTTGCGAGGATCGTCAGCAGGCCGAGAGTCGGGATGGCCCGCGTGACGTTGGCGAGCACTGTCACGAGCCCGCCGCCGCGTCCGGTGTGCCCCAGCGCGACCCCGACGGTGAGGCCGATGACGATCGCTGCGGCAAGCGCGAGGAGCGAGACCTGGATGTGCAGCCGCGCGAGGTGCAGGATGCCGCCGCCGCCCCGGTAGTTGGCGCGGTCGCCCAACCAGGTCAGCGCGTCTCCGAAGACGTTCATCGGCGTGCCCTCTCCCACGGGGTGACGACCCGTTGCAGGCCGAGGATCAGCAGGTCGGCGGCGAGACCGAGCAGCACGATGAGCACGACCGCGGTGAGCACCTGGTAGTTGTGCTCGTTCTGGAACCCGTCGTACAGCAGCTGGCCGAGGCCGCCCTGCGCGATCAGCCCGCCGATCGTCAGCAGGGAGATCGTCGAGACGGCAGTGACGCGCAGGCCCGCAAGGATGGCGGGCAGCGCGAGCGGTAGCCGGACCCGGGTCATCAGCCGCGCCGGCGTGTAACCGAGTCCGCGCGCCGCCTCTACCGCGTCCGGCGGCACCTCCTCCAGCCCGACGACGATGTTGCGGACCAGCAGCAGCTGGGCGTAAGCCACCAGGGCGATGATCACCGGAGTGGCGTGGGTGATACCGAAGACGGGCTGCAGCAGCACGAACAACGCGAGCGAGGGGATGGTGTAGACGATGCCGAGCGTGGCAAGGATCGCGCTGCGTAGCCATGCACTACGCAGCGCAAGCGCGGCGAGCGGAATGGCCAGCAGGAGAGCGATGGCGAGGGCGAAGGCGGAGAGCTTGATGTGTTGAATCAGGGAGTCGGTGATGACACCGCTGTCCCTACGGAGATACTTAGGGCAGATCCACGCATCTTGCGTGATGCAATTGCCCGCCGCCTGGAGGTTCATGCATGGACGGTAGCGCCGCCGCCTCGATCACGCTCGACGGGGTCAGCAAGAGATATGAGGACGGCACTGTCGCCGTCTCCGAGTTGTCGATGCACATCCCCGCGGGTGAGCTGGTCTGCCTGATCGGTCCGTCGGGCTGTGGCAAGACGACGACGATGAAGATGATCAACCGGCTGATCGAGCCCACCGGTGGCAAGGTGATGCTCGGCGACGACGACGTCACGCACGTCGACCCGGTGGAGCTGCGCCGCCGCATCGGCTACGTCATCCAGCAGGTCGGGCTGTTCCCGCACCTCACCATCGAGGCCAACGTGGCCACGGTCCCCCGCCTGCTGGGTTGGGACAAGAAGCGCCAGCACGACCGCTCGATGGAGCTGCTCGAGCTGGTCGGGCTCGAGCCCTCGACGTTTGCCAAGCGCTACCCCACTCAGCTCTCCGGAGGTCAGCGGCAGCGCGTGGGCGTGGCGAGGGCACTCGCCGCCGACCCGTCCGTCCTGCTGATGGACGAGCCGTTCTCGGCCATCGACCCCATCGCTCGTGCCCGCCTGCAGGACGAGTTCCTGCGGGTGCAGGCCGAGATCCGCAAGACCATCGTGTTCGTCACCCACGACATCGACGAGGCCGTTCGGATGGGCGACCGCATCGGCGTGTTTCGGCAGGGCGGCTTCCTCGAGCAGTTCGACACCCCGGCACGCGTCCTCGGCGCCCCGGCGTCGGACTTCGTGGCCGACTTCGTCGGGGGCGACCGTGGGCTCCGGCGGCTGTCGGTCACCAGGATCCGCCGGGAGGATCTCGAGCACCCCCCCGTCATCCGCGAGAACGACTCGATGGCCGACGCCCGCAGCGCGATGGGCGACAGCCGCTGGGCTGTCGTGCTCGACAGCAAGAACGACCCGGCGGGCTGGGTGGCGGCCGAGTGGCTGGTGGGGGCCGACCAGCTCGCGCCGCACATCCACCGCACCGATGTCAACATCGGCCTCGGCGCCAACCTCAAGGACGCGCTGGCGCTCATGCTGCGCTCCGACGACGGCTGGGTCGCAGTGTGCGACGCCGGCGAGCACATCGGCGTGCTCACGCCTGCCAAGCTGCACACTGCCCTGCGCGCCTCGATCGAGGCCGACTCGGGTGCCCAGCAGCGGGAGGCGATCCCCGCCTCGGGGCCGGCCGGCTGACGAGGCGCCCGCTCGCTGTCGCACGTCGGCGAGCCCGCCCCGCTCAAGGGGCAGCGCGGCAACCCTGGCGTCGCGGTTGGCCCCAACCGCTAGGACCCAATCTTGGCGGGCACCGGATCGACGGCGTCGCTCTTGGGGTCGATGAGGATCTTGGCGTGCGTCTCCGGATCGCCAAGCGCGGTGAATGCCTTGTCGACACCGGCGAGGCCGACAACGCCGGTGATGATCGGGGCGGCGTTCACCTTGCCCTCCGCAAGCAGGTAGAGGGAGTCCCGGAACTCCAGGGGCGTATAGCCGAGAACGAACCGCAGGTCGATCTCCTTGTTGACGGCCATCACCGGCCGAACGCGGTCCGGCGCCATGCAGACCCCGACCACGATGACCCGCGAGAAGAACGGCGCCCCCGTGATGATCTGGTCGATCATCCCTGGCACCCCGACGCACTCGAAGATCACAGGGTGCTTCGGGGCCGTGGCCCCGAGCGCCTCAGCGGCCTGGTAGACGCGCCACCATGGCACGAGTGGTACCCGCCGCAGCTTCTCCATCGAGCCGACCGCTAGCTCGAACAATTCGGGGGCGGAGTCGAGGTGGCCGTGCCCGCCGGATGAGGCGAACGGTGAATCGTGCGCAGGGTCGACAACGACGTCGGCGCCGCACGCCGTCGCCAGGGCCCGCCGCCCCGCCGAGAAGTCGCTGGCAACGACGGTGCGCACTCCCTCGGCCTTGAGCATGCAGATGACGGCCAAACCGACCGGGCCGCAGCCGATGACGACGGCGACCTGTCCCTTCTTGATCTCGCTTCGTCGCACGGCGTGCAGGCCGACCGCCATGGGCTCGGTCAGCGTCGCCAGCTCGGTCGACAGGCCGTTGGGGACCGCGGTCGTCATTGACTCCTCGACCAGCACGTGCTCGGCGTAACCGCCCGGCGCCGCTACCGACAGGCCCGTGGGGTGCACGCCCTTGCCCTGCCGCAGCAATGGGAACGACACGACTGGGGTTCCGGACGGCAGAGACTTCCGCGACTTCGAGCCGTGGTCGAGAACCGCACCGCAGAACTCGTGGCCGAACACCACCGCCTGGTTGGAGCGGAAGATGCCGTCGTAACCGACCTCGCTCGTGACGTCAGCCAGCTCGTTGCAGTGGAGGCGGGCATGCAGGTCCGACCCGCAGATGCCGCAGCGCAGCACCTCGAGGAGCAGCTGACCCGGGCCTGGCCTGGGGGTCGGTAGCTCGACGACCTCGAGCTGGGCGTCGGTGCAGCTGACTGCTTTCATGGGACTCCTTCTGAATGTGGCGCCTCAGTGTCCATACCGCGCAAGAGAGGAGCCAGCGGCCCCCCTTCGACGGCCCCTAAGGCGCATCCTGCTCCAGGACGGTCTCGCCCCACAGGTATGACCAACTGTGCGCTTGGAGGCGGCGCATGATCGACACAAAGGTGCCTGAAGAGGGCCGAGAACAGGGCGAAAGCCGCCCTACTCCCCGGGTTTGTGTCGGCAGCCGACACAAAGGTCGGCTCGCGGCCGTCTATGGGCGGACACAACACGCAGGTCGGCGAGCTTTGTGTCGATCATGTAGCCGGTTGAGCTGCGCGCGCAGGTCTCAGCCGAAGAGTCCGGACGGCAGGTACGGGGTCGGCGGGGTGGCGAGGCCGCGCGTGCACACGGTGTCGCTGAGCTTGAGCGACAAGCGGGCCGCAAGGGCGACGTCGATCGCCCACTGCTGGTTGCCGGTCAGGTAGCCCAGCCCGACCTCTTCCTCTGCTTCGGCGACAACCGCCCAGAGCACGCGTGCGGCCGCCACACTCGATGCTCCGACTACTGCCGTCACGTGCCCTCCGCGGCTCAGGGCGACAGCACGGTCCCCCCGCTGGGGCCCGTCGCGCACCAACAGGCGCGCACCCTGTTCACGCATCCAGCCAAGATCGGGGCCATATGGCTCGCCCCGCCGCTCGGTGACCAGCTGCTCGACCAGCTCGGTGTCCCGCTCCCAGGCACCGTCGCGGATGCCGAGGCCGGCGGGCAGCTCGGAGCGGTCTGCGATTCCGCTCGCGGAGTAGCCGGCGTGCAGGGCGAAGCCAGCTCTGCCGTAGCGGCGCAGCGCCTTCGGATCGGGGGAGGCGCAGATCATCGCGGTCGGGCAGTCCTTGCCGTGCTCGAGCGTCGCGTCCAGAAGCCGACGACCGATGCCGGCGCCCTGCAGCCCGGACTGGACGGCGAGCAGGGACAGGAACCACAGCCCGCCCCGCCGCAACCCCAGCCCGACGCCGACCAGCTCGTCGTCCAGCTCGGCCACCACCGTGCCGCGGGGGTCGGTGCCGGCCAGGTGCCGGATGCGGGAGCGACCCCGGGCGATGCTGGCCGCATCGTTCGGACCCATCGCGAAGCCGTACTGCTCGCTCGCGTCGTGCAGTGACTGCCACGCCAGCTCCTGGGCGGCGCCGACGTCGTCCTCCTGCAGGGGCCGGACGACCGCGCGCTCGAAGGCCTGGACTGTCACGCCCTCATTCTGCTGGGGGATCGGGCGGGGGGCAGGACTAGCCCCCCGCCATCGCTCCCACGACCAGGAACGGCTCGGTCCCAGCCGCTACGGCATCGGGCAGCGGGTCGTCCGGGAGGTCGTGGGACAGGTCCTGCTCGCAGGCGAAGAACCGTACGAACGCGCGTCGTTTGCCAGTGACCGTGTCGCGCATGGTGCCGCGCAGCATCGGGTAGCGCAACTCCACGGCATCGAGCACCGCCCGCTGGGTGGGCAGGCACTGCACTGCCAGCTCACGCTCACAGTGCGCAAGCTGGCGAAGGTGTGCCGGGAGCACGACCCGGATCACGCGAGCGTCTGCACTTCGACCGACAGCACTGCCGGCAGGTCCCGCACGATCGGTGCCCAGCTGTCCCCGGAGTCGGCGGAGGCGTAGACCTGGCCGCCGGTGGTCCCGAAGTAGACACCGCACTCGGGCAGCGAATCGACAGCCATCGCGTCGCGCAGCACGTTGACGAAGCAGTTCTCCTGCGGCAGCCCGTGGGTCAGCGCCTCCCACTCGTTGCCGCCGGTACGGCTGCGGTACACCCGCAGCCTGCCGTCCGGCGGGAAGTGCTCGGAGTCGCTCTTGATCGGGACGACGTAGACGGTCTGCGGCTCGTGCGCATGGACGTCGATCGGGAAGCCGAAGTCGCTCGGCAGGTTGCCGCTGACCTCGTTCCAGCTGTCGCCGCCGTCATCGCTGCGCATCACGTCCCAGTGCTTCTGCATGAACAGCGTCCCCGGCCGGGACGGGTGCATTGCGAGGTTGTGCACGCAGTGCCCCACCTCCGCGGCCGGCGAGGGGATGCCGTCGGACAGCAGGCCCTTGTTGACCGGCTGCCACGACCCGCCGCCGTCGTCGGTGCGAAACACGCCAGCGGCGGAGATCGCGACGAACATCCGGTCGGCATTCTGCGGGTCGAGGATGATCGTGTGCAGGCACATCCCGCCAGCGCCGGGCTGCCACTGCGATCCCGAGCCGTGCTCGCGCAGGCCGCGTAGCTCATGCCACGTGGCGCCGGCATCCGTCGAGCGGAACAGGGCCGCATCCTCGACTCCGGCGTACACCGTGTCGCGCTCGGTCAGTGACGGCTCCAGGTGCCACACCCGCGCGAACTCCCACGGGTGCGGCGTCCCGTCGTACCACTGGTGCGTGCCCGGCACCCCGGCGTAGCTGAAGTCGTTGCCCACGGGCTCCCAGGTCTTCCCGCCGTCGTCCGAGCGCTGGAGCAGCTGCCCGAACCAGCTGGTGGACTGCGAGGCGTACAGCCGGCTGGGGTCAACCGGCGAGCCGGCGACGTGGTAGACCTCCCAGCCTGCAAAGTGCGGCCCGCTCACCTCCCACGCTTGCCGCGGCTCGTCCGCGGTCAGGATGAAGGCCCCCTTGCGCGTGCCGACCAGAACCCGTACTCCGCTCATGTACCGCCCCCCAATAGAAGTGTGTCTCCACGATGAGACGTAACGGCGCCGGCAAACTCATCGCCGCGGCGCCGGCGTTTTCGCGCGTCAGACGCCGAGCCTCTCCCGCACACCACCGACGAGAGTGCGAACCCCCGAGACCGGCGTGAACGCCGTGGCTGCGGCGGTCAGCGCAGCACGAGAGCCGGCGTCGAGCTCGAGCTCGGCAGCCGCGACGTTGAACTCGAGCTGCTCGACGCTGGACGCACCGGGGATGACGACGACGCGCGGCAGGCCAAGCAGCCAGGCCAGCGCGACCTGCGCGGGCTTGGCGTCATGCGCGGCGGCAACCTCACGCAGCACGTCGAGCAGCGGTGCGATGCGGCGCAGGTTCTCCGTGCCGAACAGCGGGTTCATCGCGCGCACCCCACCCGGGCGGTTGTCGATGCTGTACTTGCCGCCGAGCAGCCCTTGGGCAAGCGGGCTGTAGGCCATCACCATCCGGTTCTCCCGCTCGGCAAACGGCACCATGTCCTGCAGCGCGCCCGGCTGTGCCAGCGAGAACTGGACCTGGTTGCTCACCACGGGCCGCCCGAGCGCGGCGTCGGCGCGGCGCCAGCGGGCCAGCGAGTAGTTCGAGACCCCTGCCGCGCCGATCTTCGCGTCGTCGAGCAGGCCGCGCATCCCGGGCATGATCACCGAGTCGGGAACGACCGGGTTGGGCTGGTGCACCTGGTAGAGCGGGATGCGGCGCAGCTGCAGGCGCTGGGCGCTGGCCTGCTCGCGCTGCCGGACCACCGCAGGGAACGGGGCGACCGGGAAGACCTTGCTAGCCACGACGACGTCGTCCCGCTCGGGCCCGAGCGCCTCACCCAGGATCCGCTCGCTCTTGCCGAAACCGTAGATCTCGGCGGTGTCGAACAGGGTCACCCCCAGCTCGCGTGCCCGGCGGACGATGTCACGGGCGGTGCCGGAGGCGTACCCGTCGCCGTAGCCCCACTCTCGGGACCCGAACTGCCACGTGCCCAGCCCGACTCGGCTGACCTGACCAAGACCATCGACCTCGAGAAACTTCATGGCTCTCAGTCTGCGGCAGAACCGTGGCGCTGTCCCGTGTGCGGGGTGTCGTGCTGCCGCTGGTGGCCCCGTGCGAGGCTGACGCGGTGAGCCGTCTAGCAGAGGTCGACCTGTCCGCGCGGCTGGACAAGGTTGACGCCGAGAAGCGCCTCGAGAAGGCAGGGCTGCGGCTGCTGCAGCTGCGCCTGCTGCTGGGTGGTCAGATCGCGGAGCAGCGCCTGGGCCCGCCGCTGTGCGTGCTGTTCGAGGGGTGGGACGCCTCGGGCAAGGGCGGCGTCATCAAGCGGCTGGTCGCTCCGCTCGACCCTCGGCACGTCCGGGTCGCGCAGTTCGCCGCGCCGACGCACGACGAGAAGCGGCACCACTTCCTGTGGCGGTTCTGGCCGGTGCTCCCTGGCTGGGGCGGTTTTGCAGTGCTGGACAGGTCCTGGTACGGCCGTGTGCTCGTCGAACGCGTCGAGGGCTTCGCCACCGAGGAGCAGTGGTCACGGGCGTATGAGGAGATCGAGCAGTTCGAGCGGACCCTGACCGCCGAGGGCATGATCCTCGTGAAGTTCTGGATGCACGTGTCCGAGGACGAGCAGCTCGCCCGCTTCGAGAGCCGCCAGCATGACCCACTGCGAGCGTGGAAGCTGACGGAGGAGGACTGGCGCAACCGCGCCAAGCGGGCGCAGTACGAAGCCGCCGTGGAGGAGATGCTCGAGCGCACCGACCGGCCGTGGGCACCGTGGGTCGTGGTGGCCGGCGACCAGAAGCGGATGGCGCGGGCCATCGTGGTGGAAGCGGTGTGTGACGCCGTCGAGGCCGAGCTGACTGCCCGGGGCTACGACCTGGACCTGTCCGCGAAGCCCTGAGCTACCGGTGCGGCCGAGCGTGCCTGCAAGCGCTCTGACCGACGGGCGCTGCGCCGGGGCTCAGCCAGGCAGCCGGCGGAACACCGAGCCGGGCAGCAGGCGCAGCACGGCGAAGACAACCCCCAGCTTGCGTGGCACGTGCACCACCGCGCGCCCCGAACGCACTGCAGCTGCCACCGCCTGACCAACCGCCGTGGGCGTCGTCGACATGGGTGCGGCCGGCATCCCTGCGGTCATCCGCCCCTCGACGAACCCGGGCCGCACCAGGACCAGCCGGACGCCGCTGCTAGCGAGCGAGGCGCCGAGCCCCTCCGACAGCGCATCCAGCCCCGCCTTGGAGGCCCCGTAGACGAAGTTCGCCTTACGGCCCCGCAGGCCGGCCACACTGGAGAACACGACGAGCACGCCGTGCCCCTGCCGCCGAAGCTGCTGCGCGGCAGCGAGCACCGGGGTCGCCACTCCGACGAGGTTGGTGGTCAGCACGTCTGCGGCGTAAGCCGGGTCCGCCTCGGCGCGCTGCTGGTCGCCCAGCACGCCCGCGGCGGCGATGACCAGGTCGAGGTCGCCCAGCTCGGCGGCTACGTGCTGCACGAGCGCCGGACCCGCCGCAGGGTCGCTCGCATCCCAGGCGAAGGTGTGCACTGTTGCGCCCAGCGGCGCTCCGGCTCGCTCCAGGGCCGCCGGGTCGCGTCCGGCGAGGGCCACCCGCGCGCCGGGGCGCAGGTCGAGGGACTGCAGCGTCGCGAGCGCGAGCTCGGACGTGCCGCCCAGCACGAGGACTGTCTGCACGCCGCCGAGGGCGTCGTTCATGGCTCTCTCCTCAGGATGCGGACGTGCGATGCCGGGGTGGTGCAGGGTGTCAAGCCTTAGAGCAGGCCGAGCCGGCGGCCGAGGTCGCTGGCGAGCCGGCCGTCCGGGTCCAGCGCAGCGCGCTGCTCGCGCCACTCCGCTAGCCGCGGGTACATCGCTGCCAGCAGGTCGGGCCGCAGCCGGCTGTCCTTCGACAGATACACCCGCCCCCCTGCCGCGACGACGAGCTCGTCGAGGGAGTCGAGCAGCCGCCCGAGCCCCGGGTAGGACGTCGGGATGTCGACTGTCAGCGTCCAGCCGGGGGCCGGGAACGACAGCGGCCCCTCGTTGCCCGGCCCGAACCGCTTGAGCACGGTGAGGAACGACGGGCAGCGGGCACCTGAGAGCCGGCCGAGCGCGGTACGCACCGTCTCCTCGGCCCCGAAAGGCACCGCGAACTGGTACTGCAGGAACCCCGGCCGGCCGTAGATCGTGTTCCACTGCAGCACGCCGTCGAGCGGGTGAAAGAAGAAGGGAATCGTCTCGATGCCGGTGTGCTGACGCGGCGCCTTGCGGAACCAGACCTCGTTGAAGGCGCGCACCGTCGACGGTCGGAGCAGCCCGTCGGGTACCCACGGCGGGGCCGACAGGCGCGGCTCGGCGCGGTAGCGCAGCAGCCCGCCCTTGCGCCGCCGCGGCGGGAGGTCACCGGGGTGCGCGTGGTCGCCCCGGGTCAGCACCGAGCGGCCCATCGTGGAGCCCTGAGCCAGGCTGTCGACCCAGGCCACTGAGTAGCGGTACTCGTCGTCGCGTGCCGCCATCCGAGCCATGCAGTCGTCGAGGTCGGTGGCGCGCTCGGTGTCGACCTGCATGTAGGCGGTGTCGACGCCGAGCAGCCCGATCTCGGCGGCGAGGACGATGCCGGTCAAGCCCATCCCGCCAGCGGTCGCCCAGAACGCCGGGTCGGCGGGCGTGAGCCGGCGAACTTCGCCGGACGGCAGCAGCAGGTCGAGCCAGTTGACGTGCTGGCAGAACGAGCCTTCGAGGTGGTGGTTCTTGCCGTGGATGTCGGAGGCGATCGCCCCGCCCACAGTCACGTAGCGCGTGCCGGGCGTGACCGGCACGAACCAGCCGAGTGGCACCAGCAGGGTCATCAGCCGGTCGAGCGAGATCCCCGCATCCACGGTGACGGTGCCCCGTTCGAGGTCAAGCGCGCGCAGCCGGTCGAGGCCGGTGAGGTCGACGACGAGGCCGCCGCCGTTCTGAGCCGCATCCCCGTAGGAGCGACCGAGGCCGCGGGCGATCAGCCCCCGGTTTGCGGGGGCGGACGCAGCGCTGGCGACGAGCGCGACGGCCTCGTCGGTCGTGTGCGGCTTGGCCACGGTGGCGCGGCTGGGCGCGGTGCGCCCCCAGCCCATCAGCAGCCCGCTCGTGGCGGCTGCCGCCGGCGGCAGAGAGGCCGCGTCTGTCGGCTCCGCGCTCGCAGTCGCCTCGGTGGGGGCTGTCGCGGAAGATGCCGTCATGCGTACAGTCCCGCCGCGAACAGCGCCACCCAGGCGACGCCGCAGGCCAGCAGGGCGTGGTCGCCGAGCACGAGCTCTTCGGGGGCGCCGCCCTCGCCCCGCTCGAGCAGCAGCTGGTAACGCAGCAGCCCCATGGTGATGGGAATGATCGAGAGCTGGGAGAAGGGCAGCGTCGACGGCGACTGACCCGCCCGCTCGAACGCCCACAGGCAGTAGGCAACGAGGGTGACTCCCGCTGCCAGCTCGCGCACCTGCCGCAGGTAGCTGATCGGGTACGCCGACAGGATGCGCCGGTGCATCGCTGCGCCCTCACCGAGCCCGGTCGCCTCGGCGTAGCGCTTGCCGGCCACCATGTAGAGCGAGCCGAATGAGGCCACGATCAGGAACCAGCGTGACATCGGCACGTCGGTCGCGGCCGCGCCCGCGATCGGCCGCAGCAGGAAGCCGGCGGCGACCATCGCCATCTCGACGACGGCGACGTGCTTGAGCCAGGTGGAGTAGGACAGGGTGAACGCCACGTAGAGGGCCAGTGCGGCAGCGAGCTTCCAGCTGGTCAGCAGGCCCCCGACGAGCACGCTCGCGACGATGAGCACGATGCCGACGACACGGGCGAGGGTCGGCGAGATGATCCCCGCGGCAATGGGGCGGTAGCGCTTGGTGGGGTGCTCGCGGTCGCGGTCAACGTCGGCGGCGTCGTTGATGAGGTAGCCGCCCGAGGCGCAGAAGCTGAAGGTGACGAAAGCGACGATCGTGTGCAGCAGGATGCGGCCGTGCTGCAGATCACCGGCTGCCGCAGGCGCGGCGAGCACGAGCACGTTCTTGACCCACTGCTTGGGGCGTGCGGTGCGCAGCAGGCCGCCGACTGGCCCGACGCGGCGGCGGCGACCGGACGATCGTTGCGGCTGACCCGGTCCTTCGGCGACGTTGGCAGCGGCCGACCCGTGCGACACCGGTGACGCCGGTTCGGTAGGCCCGTCGACGGCCCGGAGTGCCCCCGCGGACGACGCGGTCACCACGGCGTCTTCGGTCCTAGCGTCGTGGGGACCGGTGCCGCCGCCCCGGGCAGAGATCGCAGTCACCGTGCCAGCTCCCGCAGCGAGTAGTCGAAGAAGTCCCGGCGCTGAGTCGAGTAGTAGTGGTTCTCGTCCGCCGACTGGTCCGGGCGCAGCTTGTGCCCCACCACCCGCCCCGCGGCGTCGTGTGTGTAGTACACCCCAACCGCCCACTCCGGGTTGATGTCGAGCTCCATGCCGCGAACGACCCCGGCCGATTGCAGCAGCCGGCCGATGGAGCAGACCGAGGTTGCCGGGCTGTTGACGTAGACGAGTGCGCCGTCGGCGCCATAGCCGAACCCGGTCCGCGGGACGTACGCATTGTTGCCCAGCGTGTAGCCCCAGACCGGCGAGTTGTTGTCCGAGCAGCTGGTGTTGAGCTGGCCCTTGTCGACGAGCAGGTCGAGGTTCTGCCGCACCGAGCGCACGGCGGCCGACATCGACACGTCGCGGTTCCAGGCGCCGACCCGGACGGTGCCGTCCTTGAGGATGACGATCGAGGCTGCCCCGTCACGCAGCGGTACCGCGACCTTGCCGTCGTCGTAGTAGCCGCCGCGAGAGGCCCCGTTGAGCCGGAACCCGCCGTTGTGCGCGGCGGCGACAGTCTGCTTGGCGGCAGCAGTGATCAGATCAGGAGTGGAGAACTGCCCCCGTGGGTCTGAGGGGTAACCCGGGTGCAGTCGGGCGCTGAGCAGCTTGGGGTCGAGCCACATAAGAGCCGCTAGGTACTGGGTGTGCAGGTCGTCCGGCCGCACGTAGGCGACCCGGACGGCTGGCTCGCCCGCGGCATCAGTGACAACCGTCTGCCAGACCCCCTCATTGGGCAACGGTTGGCCGGTCGCAAGGACCTTGGCTCGCGCCGGCGGAGGGGTGTGGGGGGCCGGGTCGGAGCCCTTGGACCCGCCCGTCGCTCCCGTGACCGGGATGCCGCCCTTGGGGACGCCACCAGTCGTAGGGGCGGCCACTTGGTACTGCAGCTTCTCCAGCTCGGTCACGACGATGTTGAGGTGGTGGTCGCGGGCCCACTCGGCTAAGCGCGCAGCCGTCGTGTCGTTGCCGGCGCGGGTGAGGGCTCCGCCGATCGAGTAGCCGGCGACGGCCAGAAACACCAGCACCAGGACGCCGACTACGCGCAGTAGCCGCAGCCATCCGAAAGGCCTGCGCGCACCACCCGCCGAGCCCGGCTGGCGTCGCACCGCCGGGGGCGGAGGGGGCCTACCCGGGGGCGGGGTCCTCGTCGAGGTGCTCACGCGCGTCCTCCGAGGGCGACAAGGGGCAAAGCGGGCTGAATAGGCATCGGGTCGCGGGGCAGCACCCGCCGGCACCGGGGCCGGGGTGCGGCCTCCAGAGTAGCCGGGCGAGGCCTTGCGGCCGGGGGATGCGCGCCGGGCGAGCGCCGGCAGGAGGCGCGCCTCACTGTCCGGGCACCCGGCACGCGCGCTCCAGGAGCAGGCCCCCCACGAGCAGCACGACGCCGGCGAGCAGTCCCAGCCCCGCCGTGATCGCGTCGGCCCCGGCCACAGGGGGCGCACCGGCACGAGGGAGCGTGTACCCGAGCACGGCTCCCCAGGCACCGAGAGTCAAGGCGGCTGTCGCGCTGCTCGCCTTTGCGAGCGCAGCCAGGCGAGCGACAGCCAGCGGCAGGATCGGGCGGGAGCGGGGGCGGCCGAGCACCCGCCGGCGAGTGGTGAGGGCAAGCTGCACCTCGGCCACGCCCACGAGCAGCAACGACAGGGGAGCGGTGCGCGGTAGCGCCGTGGGCAGCGAATAGTAGGCGAGAACGAGCAGCCCGTACACAGCAGCCAGGCCCAGCGCGGCGATGACCAGCAGGTCGAGCGCTCTCGTCGGTCTCATGCTTCCGGCAGCAGCGGGAGGTCGGTCCGCACGACCCCCGCGCTGTCGAGGTTCGGGGCCAACTGGTCGATGCGCCCGCCGCCGGGCAGCACCGCATCTGGCTCGACCTCCAGCCACGGGAGCAGGACGAAGGGCCGCGTAGCCGCCCTGGGATGCGGCAGTTCGAGCCGCTCGGTCACGAGGGTGCCGGGCCCGACGGCGAGGATGTCGATGTCGAGCGTGCGCGGTCCCCAGCGCTCCCGTCGTTCCCGGTCGCGCATCAGCTCTAGCGCCTGCACCAGGTCCAGCAGTGCCAGCGGGTCGGTCGGCAGCGCCGGAGCTGGGGCGAGGGTGACCACAGCATTCAGGTAGCGCCCCTGCTCGGGCCCCCCGACGGCCTCGGTCTCCCAGACGCCCGACGCGCGCAGCGGGGCGAGCCCGCGCAAGGCCGAGGCGGCTGCCCGCAGGTGAGCCAGTCGGTCGCCGAGGTTGGACCCGAGCGCGAGCACGACCGGCCCGGGCCGGGAGCGGCGGACGGTGACTGCCGCATCGTCGAACGGGATGCTGATCGGGGCCTGCGGCTTGTGGACGGTCAGCTCGACCGCACTGACCAGCGCGTGCGACAGGCACTCGTCGGCGAGCCGGCTGGCCAGCGTCTCGAGCAGGTCGACGGGGGGGCCGGCGACGATTGACGCCAGGCGCTCGGCGAGCACGCCGTAGTCGACTGTGTCGCCCACGTGATCGCTCGCGGCGGCCGCGTGCGTGTCGACGCTGAGCACAGCGTCGACGAGGAAGTCCTGCCCCTGTTGACGTTCGGGCGCCAGCACGCCGTGGTGTCCCCGCACGCGCAGGCCGCGCAGGGCGATGGTGTCAGCCACACGGGCCGCCCTCGATGGGCGCAGGAGTGCGGCCCGCGGCGCGCCAGGCGGTCGCCACGCGCACCGCGTCGAGGTTAGGGCCGGCGTCGTGCACCCGGACGGCCCACACGCCCGCGGCGGCAGCAAGGGCGGATGTCGCCGCGGTGGCGTGGTCCCGCTCGCCCGGCGGCCGGAGCGAGCCGTCGGGCGCGGCGAGCAGCCGGCCGAGGAAGGTCTTCCGGCTGGTCCCCACCAGTAGTGGGCGGCCCAGCGCGCCGAGGTGCTCGAGGCTCGCGAGCAACTGCCAGTTGTGCGCCGCCGTCTTGGCGAACCCGAGGCCGGGGTCGAGGACGACCTGCGTCTCGCGTACCCCCGCGGCTCGCGCGTCGGCGAGGCGCTGCCCCAGCTCGGCTGTCACCTCGGCCACGACGTCGTCGTAGTGGGCACGTGACTGCATGTTCTTGCTCGGCCCGCGGCCGTGCATCAGCACGTAAGCCACCCCTTGCTCGGCGACGAGCGGAAACATGGCGGGGTCCGCGCCACCGCTCACGTCGTTGACCAGCCGGGCGCCGGCATCGAGGGCGGCGGCTGCGACGCCCGCTCGAGTGGTGTCGACGCTGACGACTGCGCCCGCGGCGACCAGCTCGACGACGACCGGCAGCACGCGCCGCCGCTCCTCGGGCTCGTCGACCCGGTCCGCGCCCGGCCGGGTGGACTCCCCCCCGACATCGAGGACGTCAGCCCCCTGCTGCAGCAGCCGCAGCCCCTCCCGGACAGCATCGGCGGGCTCGAAGAAGCGGCCGCCGTCGGAGAACGAGTCAGGCGTGACATTGACGACGCCCAGCACCAGGGTGCGGTCGGCGGCAGGCAGCCCCGGCAGGCCAGGGGACGGGCAGAGCACGAGCGCTCAGCTCAGCTCGGCCGACGACCGCGACGACACGGCCTGGTAGGCGCGGCGAAGCGAGGGCAGCGGCCAGACGATGAATGCCTCGGCCTCCATCATCGCCAGCGAGATGCGGGGCAGGTCCGACGCCGCGGGGTAGCAGATGAAGCGCGGCTCCCACGCCGGCCGGAACTTGGCGTTGAACCGGTACAGCGAGTCGATCTGCCACCAGCGCGAGAAGAACATCAGCAGCCCGCGCCAGACGCGGGTCACCGGCCCGGCCCCGAGGCGCTCGCCCCGCTCGATGGCCGACCGGAAGAAGGCGAAGTTCAGGGAGAGCCGGCGCACCCCGAGGCTCGGCGCCTCCCGCAGGGCCCCGACGATGAGGAACTCGTTGATGCCGTTGTCGGCCTCACGGTCGCGGCGCATCAGGTCGAGCGAGAGCCCGTCCGCGCCCCACGGGACGAAGTGCAGGAAGCCGCGCAGCCGCTGGTCGGCGTCGAAGGCCAGCACCGCTACGCAGCTGTCGTCCGACGGGTCGCCGAAGCGGCCCAGGGCCATGGAGAAGCCGCGCTCGGTCTCGGTGCCCCGCCACGCGGCCGCCTGCTCGCGCAGCTGACGGCCCGTCTCATCCCCGATCTGGCCGGCCCGGACCATGCGCAGCGTGTAGCCGGCGCGCTCGACGCGTCCCACCGCTTGCCGAACGTTGCGCATCGGACGGCCTTCGAGGCTGAAGTCGGCGATGTCGACGACTGCCTCGTCACCGAACTCCAGCGCCTGCAGCCCGGCCCGGGCCCACGCGGTCCCGCCCACCTCGCTGCAGCCGATGACCGCAGGAGTCCAGGCATGCTGGTCGGCCACGCGCAGGAACTCGGCAATGGCACCCGGCCAGGCCTCGGCATCCCCGATCGGGTCGGCTGAGGCGAGCATGACGCCGCTGACCACCCGGTAGGCGACGCAGGACTTGCCGGTCGGCGACCAGATGACGCTCTTGTCCCGGCGCAGGGCGAAGTAGCCCAGCGAGTCGCGGCTGCCGTGCTTGCCGCAGAGCAGCGCCCGCATCCGTTGCTCGTCCTCGGCGGTCAGCAGCGGGCGCGGCTCGGGCGGGCGCAGCGCCAGGTACCCGACGGTGAGCAGGGTGAACAGGCCGAGGCCGCCGAGAACCTGGGTGACGAGGTCCCCCGTCGCGTCGCTGCGAAAGTGCAGCGGCCCGCTCAGCCCGACCAGCCCGAGCACGACGTGCAGCAGCTCGTCGCCGAACGGGTGCGGGCCGACGATGCGGTTCTGCCGCAGCAGCACGAGGACCAGGCCGAGGAGCACCGAAGCCGCTGCCAGCAGCAGCCCGATCCACAGCGCCCGCCATCGCGTGGTCGGGTCGCCCTTTGCGTAGAAGTCATGGCGGAAGGCGACGATGACGGCAAGCAGGACCAGTGAGACCGCGGCCTCCTCGACGTCGAGCCCCTTGAGCAGGTGCAGCACGACGGATGCGGCCAGCAGCACCACGACGACCCGCCAGGCACGGCGCTTGCGGCGCCGCAGTCCGCGGGCCACGAGCAGCAGCAGGATGCCGGCGACCAGGGTGATGGCTGTCGCCGAGTGCGAGAGCGCGCCCGGGACCACGTTCGCGATGAGTCGCGAGCGCGATCGAACACTCGGCTCCAGCGCCGAGCCCACATCGACCAGCCCCGCCAGAGCGGTGAGCAGCGCGGCGACGAGCGGCACCCAGCGGTGGCGCTGCTGCAGGTAGCCGGGGGCGCCTGGCTCAGGGGCTCCCTTGCGCGGCGCGGATGCGTCGCCCGCCGTGTCGGGGGAGCGGGCGCCGGCCCGGTCCGCGGCGGTGCCGGTCGTGCCTTCAGCGGTGCTCACTGCCCGAGCCGCATCAGGCTGATCGCCTCGCTGCGGGTGGCAGCGGAGCGGCGGAACTGGCCGCGGACGGCTGAGGTGACAGTGACAGCGCCCGGCTTGCGCACGCCGCGCACCGTCATGCAGGTGTGCTCGGCCTCGATGACGACAATGACGCCTCGCGGGTGCAGCGACTGCTCGAGGGCGTCGGCGATCTGACTGGTGAGCCTCTCCTGCACCTGAGGGCGGCGGCTGTACAGGTCGACCAGGCGTGCCAGCTTCGACAGCCCCGTCACCTCGCCATCGGTGTTCGGGATGTAGCCGACGTGCGCCTTGCCGACGAAGGGCAGCAGGTGATGCTCGCAGAGCGAGGCCAGCGCGATGTCCCGGACGAGAACGAGCTCGTCGTGATGCTCGTCGAACACCGTGGCGATCGTGGCGGCCGCCGGGGTCCGCAGCCCGGCCGTCACCTCTTCGAACGCCCGGGCAACCCGGGCCGGGGTCTCGCGCAGGCCCTCGCGGTCGGGGTCCTCACCGATGCCCGCGAGCAGCTCACGGACAGCAGCCTCCACGCGAGGGGCGTCGAAGACCGACACGGCACCGGAGGGCCGCCCACCGAGGCGCCCCGCCGCCGGGTGGGCAGCGAGGCGCAGGTCCGACGAGGATTCGGCATCGGTTGCGGCAGCGGGCGGGGACGCCTTCTCCGCGAAGGTCACGGCGTGCCGGGGTCCCGCTTGGTCAGGCGGGTGGCACCGGGCGCGGGAGCGTGCTGCCCAGAGCCGTTGGAGCCGTTGGAGCCGTTGGAGCCGTTGGAGCCGTTGGAGCCGCTGGAGCCGCTGCCGTTCGCGCTGCCGTTGACGAGGCTGCCGCTGCTGGTGCTAGCGGCGGCCAGCGCCTCGACCTCGTGCGGCGTCAGCACCGGCGGCCGGTTGGACGGGCGACGCCGGCCGGTCCCCGTCCACGACCCACGGGTGGGGCGCTTGACGATCGGCGAGAACACGTCGAGCACCTCGTCCTTGGACAGCGTCTCGCGGTCCATCAGGCGCAGCACCAGGTCGTCGAGGACGTCGCGGTACTCCAGGAGGATGTCGAATGCCTCGTCGTGAGCCGTCTCGATCAGGCGCCGGACCTCCTCGTCGATGCGGCCGGCCACCTCCTCGGAGTAGTCCCGCTGGTGCCCCATGTCGCGGCCGAGGAAGACCTCGCCGGACTCCTGCCCGAACTTCAGCGCGCCCAGGGCGTCGCTCATCCCGTACTGGGTGACCATGGCCCGGCTGATCGCCGTCGCCTTCTCGATGTCGTTGCTCGCGCCCGTCGTCGGCTCGTGGAAGACGAGTTCCTCGGCGGTGCGGCCACCCAGCAGGACCGCCAGCTGGTCGAGCATCTCCGAGCGTGCCTGCAGGTACTTGTCCTCGATCGGCAGCTGCATGGTGTAACCGAGGGCGCGGCCGCGCGGCAGGATCGTCACCTTGTGCACGGGGTCGGTGTTGGGCAACGCGTGCGCCACCAGGGCGTGGCCGCCCTCGTGGTAGGCGATGATCTTCCGTTCCCTGTCGCTCATCGCCCGCGTCTTGCGCTCTGGCCCCGCCATCACACGGTCGATGCTCTCCTCAAGGATCGCCATCGTGACCAGGGTCTGGTCCTTGCGCGCAGTCAGCAGCGCGGCCTCGTTGAGCACGTTGGCGAGGTCGGCGCCGGTGAAGCCGGGGGTCCGGCGGGCGATGACCCCGAGGTCGACGTCGTCGGCGATCGGCTTGCCCTTGGCATGGACCTGCAGGATGCCCTTGCGGCCCAGCAGGTCGGGGCGGTCGACGACGATCTGCCGGTCGAAGCGGCCGGGCCGCAGCAGCGCCGGGTCCAGGATGTCGGGCCGGTTGGTCGCCGCGATGAGAATGACGCCGGTCTTGGCGTCGAAGCCGTCCATCTCGACGAGCAGCTGGTTGAGGGTCTGCTCCCGCTCGTCGTGACCGCCGCCCAGACCGGCCCCGCGGTGGCGGCCGACCGCGTCGATCTCGTCGACGAAGATGATCGCCGGTGCGTTGGTCTTGGCCTGCTCGAACAGGTCACGGACCCGACTGGCGCCGACGCCAACGAACATCTCGACGAAGTCTGAGCCCGAGATGGAGTAGAAGGGAACGCCTGCCTCGCCGGCAACCGCCCGGGCGAGCAGGGTCTTACCGGTGCCGGGAGGGCCGTACAGCAGCACGCCCTTCGGGATCTTCGCGCCGACCGCTTGGAACTTGGCCGGGTTGGCCAGGAAATCCTTGATCTCCTGCAGCTCCTCCAGCGCCTCGTCGGCGCCGGCGACGTCGGCGAAGGTGGTCTTGGGGGTGTCCTTGCCGACCAGCTTGGCCTTGGACTTGCCGAAGTTCATGACGCGGTTGCCGCCGCCCTGCATGGAGTTCATGAAGAACAGCAGCAGGCCGAACACGATGATGATCGGGAGGAAGTTGAGCGCGAGCGTGCCGAGCAGGTTGCCGTGGCTGGCGTCGACCGTGTAACGCACGTTCTTGGCGCGCAGCGCATTGGCGAGATCGACGCCCTGGTTGGTGGCGTAGTCGGCCGCGTACTTCTGGTTGTCCTTGGTGACGACCTCGACCCGCTGCTTGCTGTCGAGCAGGGTCGCCTCGGTGACCGACCCGGCCGCGATCTGCTGCTGGACGAAGTTCAGGTCCCTGGTTTTGAAGCTGCTGCCGCTGCCGAACAGGTTGCCCGCGAACGCGAGCACCAGCAGGCCGACGAGCAGCCAGACGACCCAGCTGCGCGAGATCTTCTTACGGTTCATTAGGCTGGGGCGCCCGGGCAAGGCACCCCGTCCTCCTGCCTGTAGGACTGCCCCCAGGGACGGATGCCTCAAGGGTATCGCCGGCGCGCGCTGTCAGGCGTTCGATGCTTACGTGCGACATGCCGCTCACACGGATCAACGGCCGGACGGGGCCGCTCGTTCCATCGTCACCTGTGCCGACGGCCTCAACCTGCGGCTATCACCTCGGGTTTGAGTGTGCCCACGAAAGGGAGCGTGCGGTAGCGCTCGGCGAAATCCAGCCCGTAGCCGACCACGAAGGCGCTGGGGATGTCGAAGCCGACGTAGCGCACCTCGATGTTGACGCTGCGGGCCTCGGGCTTGCGCAGCAGCGCGACGACCTCGACGCTCGCCGGGTGCCTGCTGCGCAGGTTGCGCAGCAGCCACGACAGCGTCAGCCCTGAGTCGATGATGTCCTCCACGACGATCACGTGCCGGCCCTCGATGGAGCGGTCGAGGTCCTTCAGGATGCGCACCACGCCCGAGGACGACGTCGAGGACCCGTAGGAGGACACGGCCATGAACTCGAGCGTCGTCGGCACCGTGATGCGGCGCGCGAGGTCGGCCATCACCATCACGGCGCCCTTGAGGACCGCGACGAGCAGGACCTCCCTGCCCGCGTAGTCGGCGTCGACGGCGGCCGCCAGCTCGCCGATCTTGGCCTGCAGCGCCTCCTCCGACACCAGCACCTCAGCGAGGTCGGGGTGGGTACTGGGGACGGGCGCCGGAACCGGGACGCCGGGCAGACCGGCTGCCCTGGCCGCGGTGTCGCTGGTCATCGTGCTGGTCCCGAGGCCACGAGGTAGATGGTGCCATCCCGGCGGCTGGCCCGGACGCCGGGCAGGTCGAGCGGGCCCTGCCCGTGCCAGCGCATGACCAGGTCCTCGAGCGCCGTGACGTGCGCGGCGGACAGGGCTGATGCGCTGCTGCCCGCGACGAGCGCAGCCCGGCGCAGCACGCGGGTCCGCACCGCGGGTTCGAGCCCGAGCAGCGCGGCGACGGATACTGCGACCTCCCGGGCAGGCGTGTCCTCAGGGGGCAGCCCCGCGTTGGCTGCCGCCCCGGCAGCCAGCGCGTCGAGAGCATCAGCATCGGCTCGCAGCAGGTCGGCGGTGCGGGCGAGTGCGGGGAGCGCGCCCGGGCCCAGCACCTCGGCCAGCACCGGCAGCAGGTGGGTGCGGACGCGGCTCCTCGTGAACGCCGGGTCCTCGTTGCCCGGGTCGTCCCAGACGGCCAGCCCCTCGTCGGCGCACGCCTGGCGGGTGGTGGCGCGACGCAGGCCCAGCAGCGGCCGGCGCACCAGCCCGTCCGCTGCCGGCATCCCGGCCAGGGAGCGGGCACCACTGCCCCGGGCGAGGCGCATCAAGACAGTCTCGGCCTGGTCGTCGAGGGTGTGCCCGAGCAGGATGCTGGTCGCGCCGAGCCGGCCCGCGGCCTCGAGCAGCGCTGTCCGGCGGGCGGTCCGAGCAGCCTCCTCCGACCGGCGGGTGGACGCCGGCAGAGCCTCGGCCGGCGAGAGGCCGAGCCGGTCGGCTAGGGCAAGGACCTCGTGAGCCACCCGTGCGGACTGCCTGGACCACGCGTGGTCGACGGTTAGCAACCCGCCGCAACGGCCGGCTCGCGGTGCCTCGTGCGCGAGCGCGGCCGCCAGCGCCGTGGAGTCCGGGCCACCAGAGCAGGCGACCAGCAACAGCGCCCCGGGTGGAACTGCCTGCACCGCGGCTCGGACGGCGAGCCGGACCGCCGCGACGGCGACCGGCGGCCCGCTCATGGCTGGGTCAGGCCGCGCGGCCGTGCACGCGGTCGAGCCAGGCGTGCGGGTCTGTGATCTCCGCGCGGGTGGGCAGCGAGGCCGGGGAGTCCCAGACGCGGTTGAAGCCCGCGACCCCGACCTCGGTCACGAGCGCGCGGACGAAGGCGCCGCCCTGGCGGTACTGCTGCATCTTCATGTCGAGGCCGAGCAGCCGCCGGATGAAGCGGTCGAGCGGCGAGCCGGCATCGTGGCGCTGCTCGAAGCGCTCCCGGATCAGCCCCACGGTCGGCACGACCTCAGGCCCCACCGCATCCATCACCTGGTCGGCGTGGCCCTCGAGCAGGCTCATCAGCGCCTGCAGCCGGTCGAGCACGGCGCGCTGCTCAGGGGTCTGCAGCATCTCGACGACGCTACGCCCCTCGCGCTTGCGCATGCCAGCGAGGGCTTCCTTGAGCCGGGCGGCCAGCGCTGCGGCATCGAAGTTCGAGGCCTGGAGGTAGGCGTCGATCTCGCTCTCCATGTAGCCGCGCAGCCAGGGCACGGCGGAGAACTGCACGCGGTGAGTCTGCTCGTGCAGGCACACCCACAGGCGGAAGTCGCGATGGTCGACGCCTAGGCGGCGCTCGACGTCGGCGACGTTGGGCGCGACGAGTGAGAGCCGGCCGCCGCCCTCGTCGTCGGGCAAAAAGATCTCGTACTGGCCCAGCACCTTCGATGACAAGAAGGCGAGCGCGGCCGCAACCTGAACGGCCGTGACCCGGCGCCCGAGGGCCAGCGCCGCACCAGTCGGCGGCTTGCTCGACAGCCGCCCGAGCCGCGGCCCGAGCAGCGTGCGCAGCCCGGCGACGTTCGAGCGGATCCACTCGCCGCGGTCGATCACGGCGACAGTCGGGCTCGTCCGCGGGACCATGCCGGTGTACCCGACGACGTGCGCCTCGGCCTCGTAGGCGAGCCGGCGCAGCTCGGCGACGACCTCGTCGGCGTCGGCTCGGCTCAGCGGCGGGCCGGGCCGCACCATCCGGCGGCCGGCGGAGACAGCGAGGTCCCAGTCGACGAGATCGGGGGCGGGGCCGGACCCGTCCGAGGGCTCTCCGTCTGGGCGCTCCACCTGGCGAGCCTATGCCGGGGCCGCCGGTGGCTCTGGCCGTGGCGATGGGCAACACTGTCGAGCGACAGGAGTGCGACGAGGCAGCGTCAGCCGGGCGCCGGCGATGAGAAGGGTTGGGGCCGCGTGGAGTTCGACGTCATGATCGAGATCCCGCAGGGGACGCGCAACAAGTACGAGATGGACAAGGAGCGCGGGCGCATCCGGCTCGACCGCATGCTGTTCACCGCGACGCGCTACCCCTCCGACTACGGCTACATCGAGGACACCCTCGGCGGTGACGGCGACCCGCTCGACGCGATGGTGCTGGTCGAGGAGCCGACGTTCCCGGGCTGCCTCATCCGCTGCCGCACCATCGGCATGTTTCAGATGACGGACGAGGCCGGTCCGGACGAGAAGGTCCTCTGCATCCCCGTAGCTGATGTACGCCAGGAGCACCTGCGCGACATCCGGCACCTGCCCGAGTTCCAGAAGCTGGAGATCCAGCACTTCTTCGAGACCTACAAGGACCTCGAGCCCGGCAAGTCCGTCGAGGGCGCGTCGTGGGTCGGCCGCGACGATGCCGAGCGTGAGATCGTCGCCAGCCGCACGCGGCTGAAGGAGCACAAGGCCCGCGCGGAGGAGACGCACAGCGGCTGAGCCGCCGCTGAGGGGCCAAAGCGGAGGGGCCAAAGCGGAGGGTGGAGCCGGAGGCGAGGATTGAACTCGCGACCTATCGCTTACGAGGCGATTGCTCTGCCACTGAGCTACTCCGGCGCTGCCCGCGGCCCGGCATCTGATGGTCTCCGGCTGCTGGCTGTGACTGGGAGTCTGCCACAGCCCAGGTGCCCGCCATCCCGTTGAACGGACCACGCCCGCCTCGCTGAGTACCCCAGCGGTAGCACATCCGCGAACCGGTCCTATGGTTGTGCGCATGCCGCCGGCCAGCCCGCACCTCGAGGGGCCGGCTCCGTGCCTTCTCGTCGTCGAAGACGACGAGGCCTCCCGCTCGGCGCTCGCCCGCAGCCTGGAGCGCTACGGCTACCGGGTGCTCGAGGCGGGCGACGGTGAGGCCGCGGCCGCTATCTTCGAAGCCCGCGGTCACGAGGTCGACCTCGTGGTCCTCGACGTCGGGCTCCCCCAGCTCGACGGGTTCGCGGTGCTGTCCCGGCTGCGGCAGACCAGTGACGTGCCGGTCATCATGCTGACAGGCCGCGGTGAGGAGGTCGACCGCGTCGTCGGGCTCGAGCTCGGCGCCGACGACTACGTGCTGAAGCCCTACTCCCTGCGGGAGCTGGTGGCCCGGGTGCGGGCCCGGCTGCGGCGCCGTCCCATCGACATCTCGACCGGAGTAGCGACCCAGGACGCGAGTAGTGCGGTCCTCGACTTCGGCGACGTCCGGCTCGACCTGCGGGCCCGCGAGGTGCACGTGTGCGGAGACCGCGTCGACCTCACCGCCAGGGAGTACGAGCTGCTGGCCTTCCTCGCCGCCCACCCGCGCGTCGTGTACAGCCGGGAGGAGCTGCTCGAGCACGTGTGGGGCACGCGGTTCCAGGACCCGGCCACGGTGACCGAGCACGTGCGGCGTGTCCGCACCAAGGTCGAGGGGCGCCCACCGCAGCGCCAGCTGCTGACGACGCTGCGCGGGATGGGCTACCGCTTCGACCCCTGAGGGCGCTCCGTCCCGGTCGGTCGTAGAAGTTGGGGGCCGGCGGGGGTCAGCCCGAGCCAGCGGACTCGTAGGCGCTGTCGTGCTCCTGGCGCGGTCCGCACACCGACTCTCGGCTGCACGAGCAGCGTCGGCCGCTGTCATCGAGCCGCACCACCAGCGCATCGCGGGGGACGTCGTGCCCGACGACCCGCCCCCGGCCGGCCGGGCTGTCGACCTGCTCGCCTACCGCCGGGGCGGACGCCTTGAACGCCGTGTACAGCGGGTGCTCGTACTTCAAGCAGCACAGCAGCTTGCCGCACGCCCCACTGATCTTGAGTGGGTTGAGTGGCAGGTCCTGGTCCTTGGCCATCCGGATGCTCACGGGCTCGAAGTCCTTGAGGAACGTCGAGCAGCAGGTGTCGCGGCCGCAGGGTCCGATGCCGCCGGCCACCCGCGCCTCGTCACGGGCCGACAGCTGCCGCAGCTCCACCCGGCCCGACAGCGTCCGAGAAAGGTCACGGACCAGCTGCCGGAAGTCGACCCGGGAGTCGGCGGTGAAGTAGATGGTGTAGCGCCCGCCGGCGGCCACGTAATCGACGCCAGCGATCTTCATCGCCAGACCGTGCTCGCGTACCAGGCGCTTGGCCGCCACGCGGGCGGCCGCGCGGTGCTGGCGGCTCTCCTCCGTCCGGCGCAGGTCATCCTCGCTCGCGAGCCCGACGAGGGTCGGCAGGTGGCCGACGGCCTCGGGCACCTCCTGCGGCGCCCACACGCACTCGGCCACCTCAGGTCCCTCGTCGGTCGGGACGAGCACCATCTCGCCGACGCGGACCTCGAGCGCCCCCGGGTCGAAGTAGTACAGCTTGCCGCGGCGGGTGAACGAGACAGCGCAGAGGCGGGTCATGAGGTGTGACCGGGGCGGCGCATAACCGCGAGCGTACGACTGCTCACGCCGTCCTCAGTCCCGTGCTCACGCGGTGCGCAGCCTTACGGCGAGTGCCTCGACGGCGAGCTGCGCCGCCAGTCCGGCGTTCTCCTCCAGCGCCGAGCGGCAGGCGAGCACGGCATCGACGCGCCGCAGCGCCTGTTCGGGGGTGAGCGCGGCGGCTGCGCGCAGGGTCTCGGCCCGCCTGTCCTCGTGGACCGGGCCGACGGGGGCGCCGAGCTGGGCAGCGAGCACGTCGCGGTACCAGGCGGCAAGGTCGACGAGTGCGCGGTCGAGGGCGTCGCGCTGCGCCCGCTTGCTGCGGCTGCGCTGCTCCTTCTCCAGCTCCTTGAGAGCACCGGCGGCGCCGCGCACCTGCACCGCCGCCCGCCCCCGGCCGGTGCTGAGCGTCGCTGCCAGCTCCGCGGACTCGGCTCGGGCGCGTCCCGCATGCAGGTCGTCGGCCTCCTCGGTCGCGGCTTCGACGAGGTCAGCGGCAGCCGCGAGGCACTCGCCCACCGAACGCAGCCGTGATGGCAGCCGCAGTACGTCGTCGCGCCGGCCCCGCGCCTGCTCGTCGCGCGCCAGCCGCCGGGCCCGGCCAACGTGCCCCTGTGCCGCATGGGCGGCGAAGGAGGCCATCGGGGCATCTACCCCCTCACGCTCGAGGACAGCGGCGATGTCGGGGGCGCTCGGCAGGCGCAGCGTCACGACCCGGCAGCGGGAGCGGATCGTGGGGCTCACGTCGTCGACGGCCGGGGCGCACAGCAGGAAGACTGTCGCCGGCGCCGGCTCCTCGAGCGCCTTGAGCAGGGCGTCGGCCGCCTTGTCGGTCAGCCGGTCCGCGTCCTCGATCAGCAGGATGCGGTAACGCCCGCTGCCGGGGGACGACGCCGCCTGCCGCACCAGGGTGCGTGCCTCGGCCACCCCGAGCGAGAGGCCCTCGGGACGCACAACTGACAGGTCGGCGTGCGTCTCGGCCAGCACCGTGTGGCAGGCCGGGCACCGCCCACATCCGTGCCCGGTGCCCTGCGGCGAGGCCGGGGTCGGCGGCCCTGTGGGCGAGGTGCACTCCAGCGCGGCGGCGAACGCGCGGGCGGCGATGGACCGGCCGGAGCCGGCGGGGCCGACGAACAGCCACGACGGTGTCATCCCGAATCCGTCGGCGGCAGCCGCCAGCGGCGCGACGACGTGTTCCTGCCCGACGAGGCCGGACCAGACTGACGCCTGCTCGACCTCTGCCCCCCAGGTGGTCATCGCTGGCCTCGGCTTGTCACCGCTCCACTCATATCACCGGGGCTGCCGTCCCCGTGCTGTCCCTGTTGACATCTGCCGCCCACCGCGACCATCGGTGGTGAGCAGTGGCTGCACCGCTGCCCTAACCTGCTGGGCGACCTGATCGATGCCACCCGTTGCGTCGAGGACCGTGTACCGAGCGGGCTCGGCAGCCGCCAGCTGCCCGAACCCCTGGCGCACCCGCTCGTGGAAGGCGTCTGCTTCTGCCTCCATCCGGTCGAGGCCGCCGCGGGCATGCAGCCGGGTACGCCCAGCGCCTACCGGCAGGTCGAGCAGCACGGTGAGGTCCGGCAGCAGGCCGCCGGTCGCCCAGCGCGACATCGCGGCGACGGTCTCGGGCTCGAGGCCGCGCCCGAAGCCCTGGTAGGCGATGGAGGAGTCGATGTAGCGGTCGGAGACGACGACGGCGCCGCGCTGAAGCGCCGGCCGGATCACCGTGGCGACGTGCTCGGCCCGGTCCGCGGCGTAGAGCAAGGCCTCGGCGTGCGGCCCGAGCGCGGTGCCGGGGTCGAGCAAAAGCTCCCGCACCCGCGCACCGACAGCCGTTGCGCCGGGCTCGCGGGTGACCACGACCTCGTGACCGCTCCCGCGCAGCCACTCGACGAGCCGGCTGGCTTGGGTGGACTTGCCGGCTCCTTCCCCGCCTTCCAGCGCGACGAAGAGGCCACCGTCCGGGCCGGAGGGTGCGGTTGTCATTCGGAGCGGGGAGCCGAGGGGGCGTTCAGGAGGCGCCGGGCGCGCCGCCCGCACCCGCCGAACCACCGCTCGGCTTCGCGGCCGGCCTTTTCGCGGTCGCCTTCGTCGCAGTCGCCTTCGTCGTCTCCGCCTTGATCGTCCCCGCCTTGGCGGTGCTGGACTTGGCGGTGCTGGACTTGGTGGCGCTGGACTTGGTCGCGACCTTGCGCGGGGTCGCCTTCTTCGCCACCCGCGCCTTCTTCGGGGCCGGACCGCGGGCACGCCGGTCGGCCAGCAGCTCGGCCGCCCGCTCGGTCGTGATGTCGGCCTGGGTGTCGCCCTTGCGCAGGCTCGCGTTGGTCTCGCCGTCGGTGACGTACGGGCCGAAGCGGCCCTCGCGCAGCACCACGGGCTTGCCGGACACCGGGTCGTTGCCCAGCTCCTTCAGCGGCGCAGCAGCGGCAGCGGCACCTCGCCCACGCGGCTTGGGCTGGGCCAGCAGCGCGAGTGCCTCGTCGAGCGAGACCGTCAGAAGCTGCTCCTCCGACGTGATCGACCGGCTCTCTGTCCCCCGCTTGACGTAGGGGCCGTACCTGCCGTTCTGCGCTGTGACCTCAGCGTTGTCGTGCGCGGGGTCAATGCCGAGTACCCGCGGCAGGGTCAGCAGCTGCAGGGCCTGCTCGAGGGTCAGCTCGGCCGGCGTCATGCTCGCGAACAGGCTCGCCCGGCTCTCCCCTCGCTGCACGTACGGGCCATAGCGGCCGTTGCGCAGAGTTACCTCCTCGCGGGTGCCCGGGTCGGCGCCGAGCATGCGGTCATCGGAGGGTGCAGAGGCAAGCTCGACGGCGCGCTCGACAGTCAGCTCGTCCGGCGGCAGGTCCTCGGGCAGCGTGGCCCGCTGCCCGCTCTCGGGATCGCCCACCTGGACGTAGGGCCCGTAGCGCCCCACCCGGACGACGACGGGTTGCCCCTCGTGCTCACCGATGGTGATCGAGTTGACGAGCCGGGCGTCGATGTCGGTCAGCCGCTCGCCAACCATCTTCTTCAGGCCGCCAGCCCGCGCGACGCCGCCCTCATGCCCCTTCTCGTTGCCGAAGTAGAAGTTGCTCAGCCACTCCTCCGAACGCCGGCGGCCGCCGGCGATCTCGTCGAGGTCGTCCTCGACGCTGCTCGTGAAGCGGTAGTCGACCAGTCGCGCGAAGTGGTCCTCAAGCAGCTGGACGACGGCGAAGGCGACCCAGGTGGGGATCAGGGCCGACCCCTTCTTGAACGCGTATCCGCGGTCCTGGATCGTCCCGATGATGCTGGCGTAGGTGCTGGGCCGCCCGATGCCGAGCTCCTCCAGCGTCTTGACCAGACTCGCCTCGGTGTAGCGCGGTGGCGGCGAGGTGCTGTGGCCCTTGGGCGTCAGCTCGCGGGTGACGAGCGCGTCACCGGGGCGCACGGCGGGCAGCCGGCGCTCGCGGTCCTCAAGCTCGGCGTCGGGGTCGTCGCTGCCCTCGACATACGCGCGCAGGAACCCCGGGAAGGTGATGACCTTGCCCGATGCGGAGAGCTCTGCATCCTCACCTGTGCTGCTCGTCGCGCCGAGCCGGATGGTGGCGCTTGTCCCGGTCGCGTCGGCCATCTGGCTGGCCACGGTGCGCTGCCAGATCAACTCGTAGAGCCGGAACTCGTCACCGTTGAGCGAGCCGGAGACCTCGCCGGGGGTGCGGAACGTGTCACCTGCCGGCCGGATGGCTTCGTGCGCCTCTTGCGCGTTCTTGACCTTGCGGCTGTAGCTGCGCGGCTTGTCCGGCACGTGGTCGGGGCCGTACAGCTGCGCGGCCTGCGTCCGGGCTGCCGTGATCGCGGTCTCCGACAGCGCCGTCGAGTCGGTACGCATGTAAGTGATGTAGCCGTTCTCGTACAGCCGCTGCGCCACCGACATCGTCCGCTGGCTGGAGAAGCGCAGCTTGCGGCCGGCCTCCTGCTGCAGCGTCGAGGTCATGAACGGGGCGTAAGGGGAGCGGCGGTAGGGGCGCTCGTCGACGGAGCGGACGCTGAACCGCGCGCTGCGCAGCCGCTCCGCTAGGGCCGTGGCAGCCGGCTCGTCGAGGTGGACGACCTCGGCCTTACCGGCCCCGCTGGTGCCGCCGCCGGCCTTCAACCGGCCGTCCTCGCCGAAGTCACGGCCACTGGCGACGCGCCTGCCGTCGAGGGTTACGAGGGTCGCGGGCAGCGGGATGTCGGCGTCGACTGCCCCCGGCGCCGCGGTGAACAGGCCGTCGATGTCCCAGTAGCCGGCGCTGCGGAAGCGCATCCGGGCGCGCTCGCGCTCGACGAGGATGCGGGTCGCGACGCTCTGCACGCGGCCGGCCGACAGCTTGGGCATCACCTTTTTCCACAGCACCGGCGAGACCTCATAGCCGTACAGCCGGTCAAGGATGCGCCGGGTCTCCTGCGCGTTGACCAGGTCCTCGTCGATCTCGCGCGGGTTGTCGACCGCCGTGCGGATGGCCTGCGGGGTAATCTCGTGGAAGACCATCCGGCGCACCGGCACCTTGGGCCGCAGGGTCTGCAGCAGGTGCCAGGCGATGGCCTCGCCCTCACGGTCCTCGTCCGTCGCGAGGTAGAGCTCGTCCGCATCCTTGAGCAGTGCCTTGAGCTTGCTGACCTGCGCCTTCTTATCGGGGCTGACCACGTAGAGCGGCTCGAAGGCGTTGTCGACGTCGACCCCCAGCCGAGCCCACGCCATCCCCTTGTGGCTGGCTGGGATGTCGGCGGCACTGCGCGGCAGGTCGCGGATGTGGCCGATGGACGACTCCACCACGTAGCCGTCGCCGAGGTAGGAGGCGATCGTGCGTGCCTTGGCCGGAGACTCGACGATAACCAGCCGGGACCCGCCAGCGGGCACGCCGGAAGCGGCGGTGCTGGTAGCGGTCCTGGCGCGCGGCGGCACTGGCGGCACTCTCTCCCTCGTGAGTCATTCCAGATCCCCCGGAGCGACTCCCCTGGTGCTCGGGCGACATGCGAGCGAGACAGTACGCCCGCTCGAGGGCTGCTCCCTTCAGCCCGAACGTGGCGGTACCCGGCGGCGTTCCCACCGGGTACCGCCACGTGGACGGTGCTCTGGCCCTCTTGGCGGTGTCCCGCCTGGCCCCGTCAGAACTGCGCGGGCTCCGAACGCCGGGTCGCGCCCGGCGTGTGGCCGGTGCCATCAGCGGTGCCCCCGGTACCCGCGATGGCGGCTGCGCCCGCGCCGCCACCCGGGCCGTCGAGCATCGATCCGCGCCGCTTGCTGACCACGACGACGGCGACGAGCAGCGCGACGGCGACGAGCGCGATGGCGAGGCGCAGCGGCGTGTTCTTGTCGGTGCCTACCGAGTACCGGACGATGGCCGGCACGATCAGCAGCGAGACCAGGTTCATCACCTTGATCAGCGGGTTGATGGCCGGCCCGGCGGTGTCCTTGAACGGATCGCCGATCGTGTCGCCGATGACCGTGGCGGCGTGGGCGTCGCTGCCCTTGCCACCGTGGACGCCGTCCTCGACGAGCTTCTTGGCGTTGTCCCACGCGCCGCCCGAGTTGGACAGGAACACAGCCATCAGCACGCCGCCGGCGATAGCGCCACCGAGGTAGGCGCCGAGCGGGGAGTACCCGAGGCCGAAACCGACTGCGACCGGTGCCAGCACAGCCAGGGTCCCGGGAGCGATCAGCTCGCGCAACGAGTCGGCGGTGCAGATGTCGACGACACGGCCGTAGTCGGGCCGCTCCTCACCGGTCATGATCCCGGGCCGCGTGCGGAACTGCTCGCGGACCTCAAAGACCACCCGGCCCGCCGCCCGGCTGACGGCGTTGATAGCCAGCCCGGAGAAGAAGAACACCACTGCAGCACCAAGGATGACGCCGACGAGCGCGTCGGGGTAGGCGATGCCGAGCAGCACCCGGCTCGGGTTGGGCACGACTCCGGCCTTGGCGACCTCGCGCACGACTGTGTCGGTGAACGAGCCGAACAGCGCGGTCGCGGCGAGCACGGCCGTCGCGATGGCGATGCCCTTGGTGATCGCCTTGGTGGTGTTGCCGACGGCATCGAGGTCGGTGAGCACCTGCGCGCCGGCGGCGTCGATGTCGCCGCTCATCTCGGCGATTCCCTGCGCGTTGTCACTGACCGGGCCGAATGTGTCCATCGAGACGATGACGCCGACCGTGGTGAGCAGGCCCGTGCCGGCGAGGGCAACGGCGAACAGCGCGACCGTCAGATTGCCCTGACCGAGCAGGTACGCCCCGTACACGGCCGAGCCGATCAGCACCGCCGAGTAGACGGCTGACTCGAGGCCGATGCTGATCCCAGCCAGCACGGTCGTCGCCGCACCGGTGCGCGACGCCTCGACGATGTCCTTGACGGGCCGGCGGCGGGTCTCTGTGAAGTACCCGGTGAGCAGCTGGATGGCCGCGGCGAGCACGAGACCGATCAGGACAGCACCGAGGGCGATCCAACGGGGGTCACCTTTCGCGTCGGGCGTGGAGCTGGAGGCCAGATCGCCGAACGAGCCCGGCAGGTAGACGAAGCACACGATCGCGGACAGCACGGCCGACACCGCGGCGGAGATGAAGAAGCCGCGGTTGATGGCGGTCAGGACGTTGCGGTCGCCCGCACGCGGCGTTGTCGCGAAGATGCCGATCACCGCCGTGATGACGCCGACAGCCGGGATCAGCAGCGGGAAGACCAGGCCCTTGGCCCCGAAGGACTCCTTGCCGAGGATGAGCGCGGCCACCAGTGTGACGGCGTAGGACTCGAACAGGTCGGCGGCCATGCCGGCGCAGTCACCGACGTTGTCACCGACGTTGTCCGCGATGGTGGCGGCGTTGCGGGGGTCATCCTCGGGGATGCCCTGCTCAACCTTGCCGACCAGGTCGGCACCGACGTCAGCCGCCTTGGTGAAGATGCCTCCGCCGACGCGCATGAACATCGCGAGCAGCGCGGCACCGAAGCCGAAGCCTTCGAGCACCTGCGGGGCGTCCTTCTTGAACAGCAGGACGACGATCGCGGCGCCGAGCAGGCCGAGCCCGACCGTCAGCATCCCGACGACCCCACCGGTGCGGAAGGCGATCCGCGTGGCGTACTGCGTGCCGGTGGCCTGCGCCGCCGCTGCCACGCGGACGTTGCCGCGGACAGCAAGGCCCATGCCGGAGTAGCCGACGAAGTAGGAGGCACCGGCCCCGAGCAGGAAGAACACCGACCGGCCGATCCGCGCCGAGGTGTCGTCGGCGGGCAGCAGCAGCAGGATCAGGGGAATGGCGATCGCGAAAACGGCGAGGGTGCGGCCCTGCCGGCGCAGGTAGGCCTGAGCACCTTCCTGGACCGCCAGCGCGATCTCCTGCATCCGCGGCGTACCCGTGTCGGCCGCGAGCACTTCGCGGACGAGGAACACGGCGACGACGAGGGCGGCGAGCGAGATCGCGGCGATCACGCCGACGATGCCGAGCTGCGAGCCGCTCAGCGAGACGCTGTCGGTCACCCCTGCAGCAACTGGGGACATTCGCCCTCCTGGTGGCGTTCGTGCGCCGGGTGGGTCAGCACCGGGCGGCCGGGCACGGCGAGGACCTGCGCCCTCGACGGCTCGTGGTCATGTGGATGTGCACGCACGTGGGCCGCTGGTGCAGACCCACCCGGGGGGCATGCTAGCCGGGAGGTGCGACAAGTCGCATTCGCCATGCTGATCAAGCGCGCCACCTGGCCCACTGCGGGTGGCTGGAGACGAACCGTGCAATCGCAAGCAGGAGTCCGTCCGGAGACCGGCCTTAGCTACTTGGACCTGAAGAAGTCCCTTGGTGCGGGGGGCGGGGTGCTTAGGCCTCGAGGCCCGCGCCCCCCGGGTTTTGATCTTCGTCCCCGTCGT
>JAABUU010000447.1_pt1 | contig 93615 bp, 92 predicted proteins | sample 5559301 | NCBI WGS metagenome assembly JAABUU01 (sample SAMN10711884, study PRJNA513360) | rock metagenome | isolation source: Antarctica rocks | place: Antarctica: Victoria Land, Richard Nunatak white | reverse complement strand
CCCCCACCTGGGTAAGCCTGAGCGTCCTAGTATCCGATCCTATTGACGCCAGCAGTACGGCGGGAACGGTAGACCCTCACCATCCGCAGTGGTTCAGTGGCACGGCCTGCACGGTGCAGGCGTCCGCTAACCCGGCTTACTTCACCTACAACGGGCAGACTCGATATAACAAATCAGTTACAGCACCCCCCGCGTACCTCAGAAGCGCGACGGTGCGTATCAACGGCCAGATCGTCAGGAGCTACCCAGAGGATTACAAAGTTTCCAGCACCGACACCGGGGCACGTCTGGACGTCATGTTCGACAGCACCCACTTCTCTAAGAACCTGTGTAAAAAGTCCCGAATGGACCCCCTAGCCCCCAATTTTGGGGGGACCAGAGAGGACCGCTGACCCGTTGCTCCTATTCCGGCTCCCCCAGAATTGGGGGCGGGGGGGCGATCTGACGCCTTTTTACACAGGTTCTAACGGCACACCGATCAAGATAGAGGTCGAGTGTCATGACAGTCTTGGCCGAAGCTATACGACGCACCTGACTGCACTCGCCTACAACAAGGCCCTTGTGCTGGGCAACAACACGTTCGGGGATAATGCTCAGACAAGCGTATATGGTGTTTCTGCAGCGGCGGCCTTATCTAATCACGTAGTCGTCTCCTCACTCCAGGATGATAAAACTGCCATTCTGAATGAACTACCTCAATATACGGTGTTCTATATTGATACGCATGGAAGCGTAGGGATCTTCGATGACTGTTTTGCCACAGGCGATCCTGAACATGACATCGACCACACTATCGGAATAGTGGAAGCAAGCATCGCTCTGAAACCAAAGTCTACTATCTTCCCTCCTTACAATCTCGTCTTTTTTGATGCCTGTGTTGTCATGGGAGACAAATACAATAATCCAGATCAGCCCGACAGCAATGCTATGTCCTCCGCCTTCAGTATATCTGGCAACGACCGTGCTGCAATCGGCTTTGACTGGTACACCTATAGCTGGGCTTCTAACGCAGACTGGACAAAGCGGCTGTGGGATAATCTGGCGCAAGGGGTGCCGCTTCGTCAGGCTGCTTCACTCAGTAGCGTGGGCGGGACGGAAAAGGGCGAAGTCCGTTTCGGCTTTTTCACCAGCCTCAACCCCGTCATTCAAGGCGACTCCAACATGACTCTGCACGGCGTCTACGGTGGCACGGTGACGTGGCAGTTGATGACTGACGGCTTTAAAGCAGACATACCGTGGTACAGGCCACTGTGAAAAAGAGCATATCAGAGGATGGTGCCCAGAAGCCCTTGCCCAGCCGAGATAACAGAATGCCCGCAACGACCGGTGAGCCAAGTGTCTGGCCACCGTCCCCACGGTGCGCGCCGCCCCGCCCGCGTGTGGCGCGTAGTGGGCCAGCACTTACAGGAAGGATATGGCTGGACAAAACGCTAGGGTGGATTGCGGCCGGTCTACCCTTCGTCTTCGCGTATCTTAGAACCTGTGTAAAAAGGCGTCAGATCGCCCCCCCGCCCCCAATTCTGGGGGAGCCGGAATAGGAGCAACGGGTCAGCGGTCCTCTCTGGTCCCCCCAAAATTGGGGGCTAGGGGGTCCATTCGGGACTTTTTACACAGGTTCTTACGCCACTTTCCGCAGGGTCAGGGCCGGCCTCGCGCCGGGCGCCGCTTGCGCGGAGTCGCCGGCCTGGGCTGCGTCCACCCGGAACCGCGCCACCAGGTCGGCCAGCGTCTGGGAAACGCCGGACATCTCGCCCGCCGACTCCACCAGCTCTTCCACGGAGGCGCTCTGCTGCGCGGTCGTCCCCGCCACGGTCCGCACCGAGGCGGACACCTGCTCCGCCGAGGCCGACATCTCTTCGGCCGCCGCGCTGCTTTCCTCGACGATGGCCGCCACATCCGCCATCGCCCGCGATACCTCATCCGAGGCCGCCGTCATTTCTTCCGCCGCCGCGCAGATGTTGTGGACCCGCTCCGTCACGGCCTGCACGACCGATTGGATCTGGGTCAGCGATTCGCCGGCGCGCTCGGCCAATGTCGTCTTTGCTTCCACCTCGCGCACCCCGCCTTCCATGGCCGTGACCGCCCGCGCCGTCTGGGACTGCACCGTCTCGATCAGGCCGCCGATCTCCTCGGTCGCCCCGCGCGAACGCTCGGCCAGCTTGCGGACCTCGTCGGCGACCACGGCGAAGCCGCGCCCCGCTTCCCCGGCCCGCGCCGCCTCGATGGCGGCGTTCAGGGCCAGCAGGTTGGTCTGTCCCGCGATCTCCTCGATGGTCTGGACGATGGTGCCGATCTGCTTGGACGAGTCGCCCAGCGTCTGGATGACCCGCGCCGACTCGGCGATGGTGCGCTGGATGGCGTGCATTCCTTCCACCGTTTCGCGGACCGTGTCCGCCCTGGCCTGCGCCGCTTGGGTCGCGTCCTCCGTCGCCTGCTCCGCCGTGCCGGCGTCGCGGGCGACGCCGTGGACGGCCTGGGCGAGCTGCTTGACCAGCTCGGAGCCTTCGCTGATCGAGGCGGCCTGGCTGGAACTGCCCTGGGCGACCTCGGCGGCCCCGCGCGCCGACTGCTCCGACGCCTGGGTCACTTCCTGCATGGAGGCGCTGATCTCCTCGGTCGCGGCCCCGATCTGCGCGGATGTGCCGGAAAGCATGTTCGCCGCCCCGCTGACCTGGGCGGCGGACGCCTGCATCTGGGCGACGAGTGCGCTCAGGCTGGACTGGGAGGCGCGGAAGGAGGCGATAGTCGTCTGTACCCGTGTCAGGATCGTGTTGAAGGTCTGCGCCACCTTCCCGAATTCATCTTTGGACTGGAGCGTCAGCGGCTCCGTCCCCGTTTTGATCTCCGCCGTCAGGTCTCCCTGTTCGAGCGCCTGGACGGCGTTGGTCAGGTTGGTGAAGCAGATGGCGTCCAGCGTCTGCATCCGCTCGGACAATTGCGCTAATGTCCTCGTCATGTAGCGGGTGATGGCGACGCCCACGAGCGTCCCCAGGGCCACGGCCAGCAGCAGCAGGCCGATGATTGTGGCGCGCGCCGAATTATAGTCGGCCTCCGCCTCTTTGGTCAATTTAGCCCCCCGCGCGTCGTTCCAAGACTTCATTTCGTCCAGTTTGTCCGTGAAGCGGTGGAACTGCACGAATATCGGCCCGTTCAGCAGAGCCACGCCGGCCTTGAAATCGTTACGGTGGCTGACGGGCAGGAAGCTCCGGTGTAAGGTCTGGTAGTTGTCCCACTCCGCCTTCATTCTTGTGAAGTTCTGCCGGTCTTCGGGTTGGGTAATGGACTGTTCATAAGTGGCGAGCGCCGTCTGGGTCTTGTCGAACTCCTGTTGTAGCTCGCCTTCGTAGTGGGTCATGCCGGCCGGGGTGGTGGCGAGCAGGTGCTGATACTCGAGGGTGCGGAAGCGGCGCGCGTGGGCGGTGACGTCGAGGAGAGCCGACTCGCCGGCGATGGTGTCGCTGTCGAGCAGAGCGGCGGCCCGATTCATCTGCGCCATCCGCTGGATGGCGACGCCGCTGATGAGGACGGCGAAGGAGAGACAGAGGCCGAAGCCCAGGGCCAGTTTATAGGCCGTTTTCAAATTGACGAACCAGTTCAAGGGTGTTTCCTTTTCTAAGAATGGCGCTCTCATTACTTCCGCCCTTGCAGGCCGATGGTGATGGAGATCTCGCCCTGCTCGACCGTCAGCGGGAGGACGATGGCGGGGATGGAGATCGTGCTGATCTTGACGTTGGTCCCGCGCATGATGGTCGGCGGCGTGATATCGCAGACCCAGCCGGCTTCCGAAAGGTGCTGCATGGCGTTGCCGCTGATCATGTTGCCCAGCTCGCCGATGGCGCTGGCGGCCAGGGCGTCGAAGCTCTTGATCGTCTGTCCCAGCATCGCCGAGGCGATCCTGTCCGCCGTGGTCAGCGACATGCCGTAGATGACCTGCCCCTGCACCTCGCCGGTGACGCCGCAGACGACGTTGCACTGCTGGCTCGTGAAGATGGTCGGCTGGGACGCCAGAACGCCTTTGACGGGGGGGGTGCCCAGCACCATCTCCAGCACGGAGAACGAGGCCTGGACGAACGGGTTGATGTATTCGATTTTCATCGCGAGTCGGTTCCCTTCTTCAGCCGATCAGTCTTCAGCCGATCAATTTCTGGATTCGTCCCAGGATGTCGTCCGGCTTGAAGGGCTTGACGATGAAGTCTTTGGCCCCGGCTTGGATGGCCTCCACGACCATGTTTTTCTGACCCATCGCCGTACACATGATCACTTTGGCGGACGGGTCGCCCTCCTTGATGGCCCGCGTCGCCGCGATGCCGTCCATGATCGGCATGGTGATGTCCATCAGGACCAGATCGGGCTTGCAGGCCGCGTACTTTTCTACAGCGTCCTGGCCGTTGACGGCCTCGCCGACCACTTCATAACCGTTGTTGGTCAGCATGTTTTTCAGAGTGACGCGCATGAACAGCGCGTCATCGGTAATCAAGATTTTCTTCGGCATTGCTGTTTGCTTTCTATTGGCTTGGGGGTTTGACCGAAGAGGCCGAAGCCTGTGTCTCAGCCGCCTCCTTGTAATCTTTAGGGGAAACCTGATATTCATCACCCTGATATTCCTAATGAAAAATGGCCCCGCCGGCACTGCCGGCGGGGCCATTCTCCAAAGGTCGGGGCGCTGTGCTACGCGGCCATCTCCAGCGGCGCGTCCAGGCTGCCCAGGAGGTCGCGCGCATCCTCGTTCTCGCCGTCCCAAAGCAGGCGCAGCTTGTTGGAGCCGTTCAGGGCGGCCACTTTGTAGCACGCGGCCAGGGTCGGGTAATTAAAGACATTGTTAATGAAAAAGTCCACCGTGCCCTTGAAGGCCATGACGGCCTGGCCGATGTGGATCAGCTCGGTCGCGCCCGTCCCGATGGCGTGGACGCCTAAGATTTGCCGCGTCTCCTCGTGGATCAAGAGCTTCAGCATTCCCACCTCGTCGCCCAGAAGCTGCCCGCGCGCGATCTCGCGGTACTGCGCGACGCCCGCCTCGTAGGGGATGCCGTCTTGGGTGAGCTGCGCCTCGGTCCGGCCCACCATCGAGATTTCGGGGATGGCGTAGATGCCCAGCGGGAACAGCTCGGGCAGCGAGGTGGTCGGCTCGCCGTAGGCGTGGCAGGACGCGCGCCGCCCCTGCTCCATCGAGGTCGAGGCCAGCGCGGGGAAGCCGATGACGTCGCCGACGGCGTAAATGTGCGGCACGCCGGTCTGGTAGTTCTCGTTGACTTTCAATCGCCCCCGGTTGTCCGGGACGAGGCCGACGTTCTCCAGGCCCAGCTTGTCCGTCGTGCCCTGACGCCCGATGCAGTAGAGCAGGGTGTCCGCCCGCAGGTGCTTGCCGCTTTGCAGGGTCGCCTGCACCAGCCCGTCGGGCGAGACGCGGATCTCGTCCACACGCTCGCCCAGCCGCAGCGTGACGCCCATCGCGCGCATCCGGTACTGGAGCGCCTCGCTGATCTCCGAGTCCACGAAGTCCAGCAGCGCCGTCCGCGCCTCGGTCAAGATGACGCGCACGCCCAGGGTCGCCATCATGCAGGCGTACTCGGTCCCGATGACGCCGCCGCCGACGATGATCATGCTCTTGGGCAGGTGCGACAGTTCCAGCAGGTTGTCGCTGTCCAGAATGCGCTCTTTATCGAAGGGGACGGTGACGGGGCGCGCGGGCACGGTTCCCGTCGCGATCACGACATGATCGGCTTCCAGCAGTTCGGATGAATGCTGGTGCGTGATCCGCAGCGTGTGCGGGTCCTCGAAGCGCGCCTCGCCGCACAGGATCTCGACCTCGTTGCGGTTCATGTGCTCGCGGATGACCTCCATCTCGGTGCGAATGACCTGCTGGCCCCGTGCGATCAGGTCCTCGATGGTGATCTCGGGCCGCCCGCTGCCGCTGCGCCCGTCCCGCTCCCCATAAAAGCCGCGCTGCTGGATGCCGGACAGGTGCAGGACGGCTTCGCGCAGGGCCTTGCTGGGGATGGTGCCGGTGTGCGTGCAGGCGCCGCCTAGAATCCGGTTGCGCTCGATCAGTGTGACGCTCTTGCCGAGCTTGGCCGCCTGGATCGCGGCCTTCTGCCCCGCCGGCCCGCTGCCGATGACAATCATGTCCACATGTTTCATGCCGGCTCCTGTCTCTGCCCTGGGGTGAGAGACGATCTCAAAAATTGGTTTTAGAATTGGTTTCTTTTCCACAGTCCGATCTTCGGCAGAAGGCCCGTAGAAATGCAGTGGGAAAAGTGCAGTGGGAAAAGTGCAGTGCCGGACGCAAAAAAGACGCCCTTCCGTCTCGGACGCCCCGCCGGGCGCCGAGTGTTTGGAAGAGACGCCTTTGCCTCCGCCGCGCGTATTCGGTTCTCGGATGGGATTATCATATCATGTCCAGCCCGCCGTTGTCAACGCCGGGGCTGTCCACTCCAGGGCAATTGCATTATGAAGGGCAGGCACGGGGGACAGAGGGCAGGCACGGGATCAAAAGAGGGCAGGCACGGGGGCCTGCCCCTACGCGCCCCGTCATTGATGGTGATTGATGGTGATTGATACATTGATGGTGATTGGTAGGGGCAACCCTCCGTGGTTGCCCTCTGTCTGTCATCGGCTGCCCTCCTTCCTCTCCGTGGTTGCCCTCTGTCATCTATATGCAATCGCCCTGCTGTCCGCTCGCATGAATCGCGCGCCTACTTCGCGCGCTCCATCACGATCTTGGTTCCCAACTTTGGCTGTTCCAGCGTCAGGACGTCGCCGTCAACCTGGAAGTGAAAGACTTCGGCGGGGGCGGACTTGTTCGGCGGGAGGGGAATACTTTTGCCGTTCATCTGCACCGAAGTCGCCGTCTGCGTCAGCGTGCCGTCCCCGTTAAGGTCGTAAGTGATCCCGCCCCCCACCTGCCCGTAAGGGAATTCCTCCGTGTTTGTCCCCGTCCCATCGGCATTGTAGGTCGTCGTGATCTTGTACGACGCCCCCGGAACCCGCGCATTGGTCCACGTCCCGCTCCACGTCCCTACCAGCGTATCCTTCGCGTCCTTGTGCCCGCACCCGGCTCCGAGGAGGGCGGCAGCCAGGGCGGTGGGGAGCATAAAACCGGCGCGCAGGGGAAGATTTCGCATAGTGAGCGGTTCCCCAAAAGCCGGGGCGATTCCTGCATGAATGGTGGGAATCGCATAAGCGACGGGTGCTATCGCATCTACGATATTCATGCTATAATGACAGTACGAGCCGCGCGGTGTGCTGGACACAGCCCGCCGAGGACGCAGGATTTTAGGGAGGGTTATGCTGGAACCACTTTCACATTCTTCGTGGCTTATTCCTGTCGCGAAGGAAGCGTACAAGTCACGCGCACAGATCGCGACATCTTGGGAGCGCGCCCTTACACACATCAAAGGCAAAAAGATCGAAATCGCCGTCACCGGGTTGAGCGGCGCCGGGAAGACCGTCCTTTTAGATCATCTGACCGGGCAAGCCTTCCATCGTGGGTATAAACCTCCGGGGCGGTCCCGTTCTTTGGAGAAGGGTAAAATGCCCGCCAAAGGCTTTCGTATCGGCCTGAGCACGATTCCCGGTCAAGACTCACGTCCTCGTTTAGCCGCATTGTCGGACGTTTTTGAGGCAAAGCATCCAGTAAACGGCGTAATACACGTTGTCTCCAACGGCTTCATCAGCCTGCGCGAACACGCCTCGCAGCAAGTTCTCATTAGCGATCTGGGGGTTGACACGGTTGACAAGTTGCGCGGGCATTTTCTGGAAGAGGAATTGAGCGACCTGGAAGAAACGCTCGGCTACGTCCGAAAGTCTCTGAGGAGTCGCACAAGCCGACCTGGATGGTAGTCGCAGTCGCCAAGTCCGACCTGTTTTACGACAAGATTGCTGATGCCGAGCGCTACTATTCACCGACCGGCAGCGGCCCTTTCGCTGAGAAGATGCAAGGCTTTATGAACCAAGTCGGGAGTGACAACTTTGACTGGGAGGCAGTCCCGGTCGCGGCCTGGCTGGAGGATTTCGGGTGGGGCGGCGAGACGCTGCCGAGCCAGTTCAAGCAGGAACAGCGTGACCATTTCGTCGGCCAGTTCGCGGAGGTTCTTGAAAAGAACTGTGGAAGCTAAAGGTCAGGCAACTTCAAGTAAGGCGAACCCTGACGTATCCTCGGATGGAGCGTTGGTGGGCAACGACACGTCGAAAGTTCGTGCAGACTTTGAAGGTTTGCTGGCTTTGGCGGAAAATCTTCAGCAATCACTAAATAAGCATTCTGATGCTTATGGCAGATCATGCATTAGATTACAGGTTTCAGCAATTCTGATATTCATTGAGTGCATAACCATTCTCTTCGGGAGCGGGCGTCATGTTAGCTCTTGGAACGCTGTCTTGCACAGCATGAACCCTGTCCATGCTAATGCCCTTACAGCAGTCTCTGTGCTACTCCTTTTGCTCACCTTGCATTATACCTTTCATCTATGGCACCATGCACTCAGGATGAAGTATGCTGAACGAGTGGACAAGCGGGATCTCGCAGAGGTCGTTGAACTGCTCAGAGAAATAGAGCCAGTGGTAGCGAAGGAAGCGGATTTTTCCGCGCTGGAGCGGGTTCAGATTCGCATACGCCTGTCCCGGTTCGGAGTCGGCTCGTCGTCGCGGGAGAACGCAGGATCGGAAACCTTGACGGAAGATTTTCGCTCCCGCAAAAGCCGCGCTGATCAAGAACTTGCGAAGCCGCTCCGATGATGCCCGCAGCGCGAACGGCAGGTTGTTTTTTGGGCCGCGCTGTGCTATAATAGTCCGATTGTTGAACGGGATCGGTGCTCAGTTCTAAAGTTGCCGGTTTTTAGTTCCTCTCTGCCCCCTCCGTCTTTGGCGAGACATCGGGGGGCCAAAAATCCAAGACCAGAGAGAGGAGGCATTTCATGCCATCCATCGCCATCACGCAGCCTTACGAGGCAGTTTACATCGTGGACCCCGGTCTCGGGGACGAGCAGATCGGGACGATCACGGCCAAGTACCGGGGCATCGTCGAAACCGGCGGCGGAGCCATCGAGAACATTGATGTCTGGGAGCGGCGCCGGCTAGCCTATGAGATCAAGGGCCGCACCGAGGGCATTTATGTCGTCATGCAGTTCCAGGCCAAGCCGGATGTCGAGGCCGAGTTGCGCCGCATCTTCCAGATCAGTGAAGACCAGATCCGCTTCCTGATCGTCCGCCGCGACGAGGACGACACCGCCGCGCCCGTTATGAACGGGATGCCCGTGCGCGCCGACGCTCGGCCGGCGCAGGCTGCCCCGGCGGCGCAGCCCGCAGCGGCTCCCGCGCCGGTTGCCGCGCCCGTGCCTGTGGAAACTCCCCCAGTCGTGGGGACCCCGGCCGCCGCGACGGCCCCGACCGAAGCCGCTACCGTCACCGAGGCGTCCCAGCCCGGCGAGGCGGCGGCCTGACCTTTCGCGCGTCCAGAGATCAGCATTGGTATAGTGAGAAAAGGAGAAGAGAATGGACTTTAACCGCGTCATCATGGTTGGCCGCCTGGCCAGCGATCCTGAATTGAAATACACGCCTAGCGGCATCGCCGTCACCCAGTTTCGAATGGCCGTAAATCGCCCGATGTCGGCGGAAGCGCGCTCGAACGGTCAGGAGAAGCAGGCCGACTTCTTCAGCATCGTCGCCTGGCGTCAGTCGGCGGAATACGCCGCGAACTATCTAGGCAAGGGCCGGCTGGTGCTCGTCGAGGGGCGCCTGCAAGTGCGGGAGTATGTTACGCAGGCTGGCGAAAAACGGCGCGACACCGAGATCGTCGTAGACAACCTGAAGTCGCTGGACCGGGCCAAAGAGGGCGAGGAGGGCGGCGGAGCAGGCGGCGCCCAGGGCGGCTACAGCCGTAGCGGTCAAGGCGGTGGCTCTAATCAGGGCGGACGCGGCGGGCGTGACGAATACGCCGAAACCGCCGATGCCGGGGATGCCGAATACGGCGACAACGGCAGCGCGGCCCCCGCACCCGCCTCGGCCCGCGCCCCGGCGACCCCCACACGCGCCCAAGCAGCCCCGGTCCGCCCGGCGGCATCCCCGCCGCGCCCCGCCGCAGGCGGCGGAGGTCGGAACTACCAGCCGCCCGCTGAGGACGACATGGACGACCCGTTCGCGGACAACTGAGCCGAAAGGACGAAAACCGCCTCACCCGATGGTGAGGCGGTTTTTCTTGTCCTGTCCCGTTCAGATGCCGCCGTTAGGCGTTCGATTGGCCGGAGGCGGCCTGTTCATGGCTCAACATTTGGGCGCAGGCGATGTCCAGCATGGTGATCGCCGCCGCCACGGCCAGGGCGGCGCCGGCCCGCTTCCGATGGGGGTTGCTCGCGTTGCAGGCGGATGCCAGGGCCGCCAGATCGAGGGCGTCGCCGCCGACGCGCGCCCAGAGCCAGGGGGCGGGGCGGGATTGTGACAGGATGCCGGCCCCTGCCGTAAGCTCCTGGATGCCGAAGAAGCGCACCAATCCCGCGCTTTTCTCCATCCCAAAGTACCGGCTCAGGCTTTCCGTCGCCAGCACTTCGGTCAGGCCCAGCCCGATGCTGAACCACCCCAGGGCGCGTGCCAGCTTCTCCGCCGTTGTCGGGTCATGCTTCTGCGCCGGCACATAGGCGGTTCCGCGTTCCACATTGGCCGGGTGCAGGACGTACTTGCCGTGAGCCGGCACCGCCACCTGGTCGAAATCGCGCGCCAGGGTGTGCAGGGCGGCACGCATCTCAGCCCCGCGCATGGCCCGCCCGTGCCCGGTCAGGGCGATCTCCGGCTCCAGGGCGGCCAGGCGTTCGACCGAAGACTTGGCGCTCTGCCAGTCCGGCGTGAAGTACATCGGCGGGCCGTGCAGCTCGGGCTGCTGGGTGGCGACGGCATAGACCGACTCCTGGGCCGTCGTGATGAAGGCGTCGCCGACGACCAGCGCGCGGTCCGCGTCGCGCCAGAGCGAGACGTGGCCCGGCGCGTGGCCCGGCGTGTGAATCCAGCGCCAGCCCGGCATGAACGGCACGCTGCCATCGGCGGGCAGGGGCTGCAAGCGCCCGCCGACGTTCACCGGCCCGCGCGGGTAGAGGGGCGACAGCAGGGGCATCAGGCCGCCGCCGACCGCCGGGTCGGGCGGCGGGTACGCGGCGCGGCCGTCGAGGTAAGGCCGCTCCAACTCGTGCGCGTAGACCGGCGCGTCCCAGCGCTCGGAAAGCTCTTTCAGGGCGCTGGTATGGTCGAAATGCCCGTGCGTGAGGATGATCGCGGCGGGCCGCGCGTCCGGCCCGAAGCGCTCACTCGCCGCGTTGGCGATCTGACCCGCCGCGCCTGGCAAGCCCGCATCAATCAGCACCCATTGGCGGTCGCCCGCGCCGGGGAGACCGTAGAACGCCACGTTGACAATCGCGAGGCGCTTGTAGGCCAGGTCCGGCGCGACTTCGTGCGTGCCGTCGTCCCGCGCGTCGTCGGCCTGCGGGTCGTCCGCGCGGGCGTCCGGGCTAATCGGTATCTGCTGTTCCATTGGTTTCTCCTGGGCGGTCGTTGCCAGCACTGTCTACCCGTTCCCGCCTGCCGCAAAACGTGACGCGCTGGCGTGGCGGCCACACATAAAAAACGCCGCCCGGCCAGTGGCCGGGCGGCGTCGCTCTGGGAAATGCCTCACTATGGCTGGATTTTACCCCGACACATGCCAGTCATGGTCGCCGTAGATGGTCTGGATGTAGTCCATCTGGGCCACATGGCCGCGCAGGTGTTCCGCCAGCATTGCGATGGCCGACACCCTCGGCATTGTGAAAAAAGGCGTCTCGACCAGCGAGTCAAGCTGCTCCGGCGTGAGCGTGTCCAGCCACGTCAGGTAGGCGGTGCCATTGCGGTCGAGGAGGTCGAGGACCTGCCGGCGCGTCGTGAACTGTTTCTCGGCGTCGCGCAGGCCACGGTCCGCCTCCGGGATGCTGCGGAAGGGGAAGGCGCCGCCGGCCAAGACGTCGTTGAAAGTGGCGACGGCCATGGCGACGTGTGCCACCTGCTGGATCGGCGTCCGGGCGGTCGGGGCGGGGGACCAGTGGATGCGGTCGTCGGGGGTGGTCGCCAGGGCGCGAATGACCTGGTCCTTGGCGCGGACGAACTCCGCTTTGGCTTGACTAATAGTGTCTTACATCGTGTTTTCCTCTCTATTGGGGCCGAACTCTGCTGCGATCAATTCCTGCGCTCAGGCGCCGCCGAGGTAGACTGCCAGCATTTCTAGGCAGCCTGTCCAGCCGGCCTCCGTGCCTTCCCGGAGCCTCGGATCGCTCTGGCGGTCGTGGGTGAGGGTCAGCGCCGTCCCGTCCGGCACCGCGCGCAACTCGACAGTGACCAGTGTCTCTTCGGGGCCGAACGGGCTTTCCAGCCAGGTCCAGGTGAAGCACAGGCGCTCGTTGGGGACGACCTCCACATAGCGGCCCACGGTGTGGAACTCACTCCCATCGGAGTGGCGCATCGTGACGTCGCAGCGGCCGCCGGGCGTCGGGTCCAGGTCAACGACGGCGGCCTTCCACCGGGCGTTGGGGAAGAACCAGCGGGCCATCAGTGCCGGGTCCGTCCAGGCCTGGTAAACCCGCTCGACCGGCGCGGCAAAGGTGCGCCTGATGACGACCTGTTCGGCTTCCGCGATTGCTTGTTGACTCACGTCTCTGTCTCCTTTTCCCTCTTCAAATCCCGTCTTCAAGTTTGTCCGTCTCTAGGGTCTCCGCCAGCGCGTCGAGCCGCGCGTCCCAGAAGCGGCGGTAATGGTCAATCCACTCGGCGGCGTCGTCCATCGCCGCGGGCGTGATGCGGCAGAGCCGTCGGCGCCCGTTGCGGCGGCGGACGATCAGCCCGGCGCCTTCCAGGACGCGCAGGTGCTTGGAGATCGCGGGCAGTGACCAGGGGAACGGGGCCGCCAGCTCGGTGACGGTCACTTCCCCGCCCGCGAGCCTTTCCAGGATGGCACGCCGGGTCGGATCGGCCAGCGCCCCGAACACCCCATCCAATCTCGCCGCATCATTATTAACCATATGGTTAAGTATACCAGGCGCATACGCCGTTTGTCAAGCTCGTTCCTCGGGCAAAAAACGCCGCCCGGCTATTGGCCGGGCGGCGTCTTCTGTCTTTCCCGCTCCGAAATCTCAGTCCGGGGGTGGGGCGGCGGCGAGTTCTTTCCGCACGAGCGGCGCGACGCGGGTGCCCAGGATCTCGATGGCGTGCAGCATCTTGGCGCGCGCGACCACAGCGGCGTTCATCTGGAAGGTGACACTCCGCACGGGCCGAGGCCCGACGGCTTCTTGGGCTACGCTTAGGCCAATGCCTTACGTTGACGCCCAAAGGCGGTGTCCCCGCCCATTCCGCAGGACAAGAACACAGTTCGAGCCTGCGAAACCTTGTGTTTCTGCGAAACCTTGTGTTCTTGCGTTGCCAACCGCACTCAGCGCGTATCTTGTTTTCTCTCGCTCAAACAAAAGTTCCTTGTCCGTTCTTAGCCGGAGCACAAACAGACGAAAACCTGCTACGAGTCCCTTTGACGGATTTCAACTGCCGAACTGCAACCAATGAACACGCATATTATACCCGAAAGGCTGCTTGGTTACACATCATGCAAACTCACTTCGTTCGGGCTAAAAGATAATCCTAAAGCCTCAGTGTCGCAGGGCTTGGGGAAGCCCGCCTAACCAAAGGTTTTCAACGCCCCGCTAAAGCCTTAATCCTAAAGCAAGGGTGCTTGCGGCGGGCTAAATACGGTCAGGCGGGAGATGCCGCCCAAAGCTCTGTTCTCGTAGAGGATCTTTTCCGCGACTGTCTCGGCGTCGCCGACCAGCAGCGCGCCCGTCGGGCCTCGCACGGCATCGAACTGGGCGCGGGTCGTCGGCGGCCAGCCGCGCTCCCGGCCGATCCTGGTGAACATCTGCGCGTAGCCCGGAAAGAACTCGTCCGCCGCCAGCGGCGTTGTGTCCGCCAGGTAGCCGAGGGAGTGAAGGCCGACGGTCAGCTTCTCCGGGAGGTGGCCGGCACGCCGGCCGGTTTCGCGGTACAAATCAACCAGCGGGCGGAAGCGGTGCGGTTCGCCGATGATGGCGACCATCAGAGGGAGGCCGAGGGCGCCGGCGCGGGCGAAGGAAGCGGGCGTACCACCCACGCCGAGCCAGATCGGCAGCGGGTTCTGCACTGGGCGTGGGTAGATGCCCTGCCCGTTGAGCGAAGCCCGGTGCCTGCCGGACCAGCGGACGTGCGGGTCGTCACGGATTCGGAGCAGGAGGTCGAGCTTTTCCGCGAAGAGGGAGTCATAATCGTCCAGGGCGAGGCCGAAGAGCGGGAACGCCTCGATGAAGGAGCCTCGCCCGGCGACGATCTCCGCCCGACCCTGCGAGATCAGGTCGAGCGTGGCGAACTCCTGGAAGACGCGCACGGGGTCTGCGGCACTCAGCACCGTGACGGCGCTGGTCAGTCGGATGCGCTTCGTGCGCGCGGCGGCTGCCGCGAGGATGACGGCGGGGGCCGAGTCTAAAAACTCGCTCCGGTGGTGTTCCCCGATACCGAGGACGTCCAGCCCCACCTGGTCGGCCAGCGCGATCTCCTCCAGCAGGTCGCGCATACGCTCGGCAGGGCTGAGGGTGACACCCGTCTGGGAGTCTGAATTGATCGCGACGAAACTGTCAATGCCGATCTGCATCTAAGCCTCCGTCTGCATCTAAGCCTCCGCCCGCATCGCAAACACGCCCGCAAAGGCACGGCGCACCCGGAAAAGACAAGCAGCCAGAACGCCAGCGTCACAAGAGCCGCCCGATCACAGGACCGGGCGGCTCTCGTGTTGCCAATGTTGGCCGATGTAGAGCGTCATTCGCCGCATCCCTACGCTTCTTTGTCCCGCAGCAGGCCGTGCAGCTTCTCCCGCAGTGTCGCCGGGACGCACAGGTGCGCGACTTTCTGGCGCAGGGAAACGACCAGGGTCTGCTCAAACGTGAAGCGGCGCAGGCAGGGGCGGCAGATTTCCAGGTGCTTCAAGACCACGACCCGCTCCACGTCGGTAAGCTGGTGGTCCAGGTACTCGTTGAGTCGCTTGATGGCCTCCTCGCACGAGTAAAAGTCCACGTCCGCACAGTCCGCAGCTCTTTGGGCCGCCTGCTTTAGTCCCATGCCCATCAGGGGGTCGTCTTTCGGCTCATCCATCGGCTCATCCACGAGTCTCGTCTCCGTTGAGATACTCCCACAAAGCGCGCTGCAACAGCTTCCGTCCCCGCGACAGGCGCGAGCGGACGGTGCCGACGGGGATCTCCAAAGTGTCTGCGATTTCTTGGTACGACAGCTCTTCCAGGGTCGCCAGGGCGACCGTCTCCCGGAACTCCGGCGGCAGCGCCTGGATCGCTCGCGTGATCGTCTCGATGTCGAGCTTTTCCAGGACCGCTTTTTCCGGGTTTTCCGTTTCCGGGTGGTCCCCGCCCAGGCCGCCGACGCCGTCTTCGGTCAGGCGGTTGTAAAGATAAAAATCTTCCAGGCCGTCATACGAGACGGTCTCGCCCTGGCGGGACTTGCGCCGGTAGTCGTTCAGGAAAACCGTGTTCATAATCCGAAACAGCCATGCCTTGGCGTTGGTTCCCGGCTGATATTGGTAAAAAAAGCGGTACGCGCGCAGGTAGGTGTCTTGGAGGAGGTCTTCGGCGTCATTGGGGTTGCCGGTCAGGCGCAGGGCGTTGCGGTAGAGGGCATCGAGGTGCGGGTTCATCTCCGACTCGAACAGGACCGGGTCCGTCGGCGGGTGCGCGCCCGCGCCGTCTTCCGCCAGAAGGGTCGGCGGCGAGGACAAGAGTGTCGCTGGGTTGATTTGTGTCTCTAACTCGGCCATGCGGTCTCCTCGGGACTAGGCCCCGACCGGGGCAATCAGCCGGGCGAAGCGGTTCCTGCCGACCTTAACGACCTGCCCGGACTGGATCAGGACTGTCCCGGCGGGATCGGTCACCTTCTCGCCGTCTATGCTGACGCCGCCCTGCCCGATCAGGCGCTTGGCCTCGCCGGAGGAGGGCGCCAGGCCGGAGGCGACGAGCAGGGCGGTGACGCGGGCATGGCCCGCCGCGTCGCAAATCTCATCCGGCACGACCACTTCGGGCATGTCGTCCGGGACCTCGTGCTGCCGATGGACCCGCTCGAACTCGTCATCGGCGGCCTGCGCCGCCCCCGCCCCGTGGTACAGGGTGATGATCTCGCGCGCCAGCCGCTTCTTTGCCTCGCGCGGGTGGGTTCGGCCCGCATCCGTCAAGACCCGCACCTCGTCCATCGGAATGTCGGTGCAGAGCTCGTAGTAGGTCGGCATGAGGCCGTCGCTGATGGACATCAGCTTGCCGAACATCCCGGCGGGCGGCTCGGAGATGCCGACGTAGTTGCCCAGCGACTTGCTCATCTTTTTGACGCCGTCCAGTCCGACGAGAAGAGGCATCAGGAGGACCACCTGCGGCTCGCTGCCGAGTTCTTTTTGCAGGGCGCGGCCCGCCAGGTTGTTGAAAGTCTGGTCCTGCCCGCCCATTTCGACATCGGCCCCGATGGCGACGCTGTCATACGCTTGAGCCAGCGGGTACAGCAGCTCGTGCAGGCTGATCGGCTGGCCCTGGCTGAAGCGATCCTTAAAGTCGTCGCGCTGCATGACCTGGGCGACGGTCATCTTAGACGCCAATTGGACCAAGTCGGCAAAGCTAAGTTTCCCCAGCCACTCGCTGTTGAAACGGACGACGGTCTTTTCGCGGTCCAGCACTTTGGCAAGCTGCTCGACGTAGGTCTTGCCGTTGGCCGCGATCTCCTCGGAGGACAGCATGGGCCGGGTCGTCGAGCGGCCCGACGGGTCGCCGATGAGGGCCGTGTAGTCGCCGATGATGATGACGACGATGTGGCCCAAATCCTGGAACAGCCGAAGCTTCCGCAGGACCACGGCGAAGCCCAGGTGGATGTCCGGCGCGGTCGGGTCCAGGCCCAGCTTGATCTGCAAGGGGCGGCCCTCTTTGGCCGATTTCTCCAGCTTGGCCCTGAGTTCGCTCTTGGGCACGATGTCCACCGTGCCGCGCGCGATCAGCTCCATCTGCCGGTCTATGGAAAGGTCACTCGAAAGAGGCATAACGGGGCAAGTGTAGCACACGGCGGCGGGGAAAGTCAATCGGACGGGGCCGATATGGCCGGCACTGGAAGTGCCGGCCTACCCTAAGTCAAAGTCGCTCCGCGACTCAGGACAGGCTGACGATGGCTGTTCCTCAGTCGCGGAGCGACTTCCACTGAGAGTAGCCCGGCACTTCCAGTGCCGGTGGCTCTCCCCAGCCGTCGGGCCTGTCCCCCAAACTTAACGCAAACTTAACCATTTCTTAACGTCTTCTTAACTTACCCGTCCCATAATAGGGGTGTGGCTGAGGTTGAGAGACCTCCCATTGCTCATCCCCTATTCCGGGCCGCGGCGAAAGTCGCGGCTTCTTTTTTGTGCCTGCCCGAACGGGTACAATGGCCTCATGCCCCAAGGACAGACACCGGACCCCGCCGAAGACGCCCTGCTGGAAGGCTTTATTTCCGTCAGCGCCGCGCTGCAAGGGGGGCGGCGGACTGTCCACGGCATCCTCCTCCGCGCGGGCAAGAGCGACGGCCAGACGCGACATTTGGAACATCTCGCGCGGGCGGCGCGCGTCCCCGTGGAGCGGGTCTCCGACGACGTCATCGGAGCGCAGGCGGGGGGCAAGACACACGGCGGCGTCCTGGCCCGCGTCGGCCCTTACCAATTTGCCGCCCTGGACAGTCTGGCGGCGGGCAAGCCGCGCCCGCTGATCGCCATGATTGACGGCGTCGAAGACCCCTTCAACTTCGGCGCGTCCGTCCGCGCCCTGTACGCCGCCGGGGCGGACGGGCTGGTCCTGCGCCCGCGCAACTGGCTGTCGGCGGCGGGGACGGTCACCCGCGCCTCGGCGGGCGCGTCCGAGCTGATCCCGACCGCGCTGGCCGAGTCGGCTGCCGAGGCCGCTGCCTTTTTCCGCGCGCGGGGCCTGGGCGTCGCCTGCGCGACCGAGGAACGCGGCAGCGTCTCGCTGTACGACGCCGACCTGACGGTCCCGCTGTTCCTGCTGCTCGGCGGCGAGAAGCGCGGCATCACCCGCTCGTTCTTAGATCAGGCCGACCTGAAGCTGCGTATCCCCTACGGGCGCCCCATGCCGCACTCGCTGGGCACGGCCTCGGCCACCGCCGTCATCGCCTTCGAGATCATGCGCCAGCGGAGCCGCTGACCCCACAGTTTACCCCGCCGCCAGCGTCAGCGCGTACACGGCCTTTGCGCCGAAGGCTTTCAGCGCGAGGGTACATTCATATAAACTGCTGCCGCTCGTCACTACATCGTCAATGAGCAGCAGGGTCTTGTCCCGCACGGCTTCGGGACGGCAAACGGTGAACGCACCCGAGAGGTTGGTTCGGCGGGCCTCCCCCGTCAGGCCGACTTGGGGGCGGGTGGGGCGGGTGCGGACGAGGGCGTCGGTCAGGAGCGGCAGGGCGAGTTCCGACGCGACGACGCGGGCCAGGCGCTCGGACTGGTTGTAGCCGCGCAGGCGGCGGCGGACGGGGTGCATAGGCATGGGCAGCAGGGCGTCGAAGCGCAGGCCGTTCAGGTCGGGCGCGCTTTCGCGGGCGAAGGCGGCGAGCCGCAGGCCAAGCGGGGCGGCGAGCTGCGGGCGGTCGTGGTACTTGAACTGGTGGATGGCGGCGCGCAGAACGCCGTCATAGGCGCCCAGCGCGCGGGCGCGGGTGAAAGCGGGGCGGCGGACGGCACAGTTGACGCAGCCGCTCTCATCGGTGAGGGGATGGCCGCAAGTTTGACAGAATGGCAGCGTGACGGGGGTGATTTGGGAGAGGCAGGCGGCGCACAGGCCGCTCTCGCCCAGCGCGCGGCAGACGAGGCAGCGCGGCGGGTAAAGGAGGGTCAGGAACGGGTCCAGCAGAGCAGTGACAATTGCCATAAGAACCCACCCTGGCGCGTGTTCGCCCGGCACTGGAAGTGCCGGTCTACTCGGGAGTGAAAGTTCCTCCGGCACTGAGGATAAGCCCATGGGCGGCAGTTCTTTAGTCGCGGAGCGACTTTCATTCCACAGTAGGCCGGCACTTCCAGTGCCGGTCACGCCTGAATGCCGGAGACGCCCATGCAGGGTTGAATTTCTACACCGTCGCTTCGTCCCGCGCCTCGAAGTAGGCGATCTCCTTGAAGGCGCGGTAGCGGGCGGCGATGTCGTCCAGGGTCAGGGTCCGCAGGCGGTTCAGGGAAAAGTCCTCGACGTTGTAGGAGGCCATCACGCTGCCGTAGACCACGGCCTTTTTGAGCGTGGCGACGCCCGTGTCCTCGCGGGAGGCGACGTAGCCGATGAAGCCGCCGGCGAACGAGTCGCCCGCGCCGGTCGGGTCGGCGATGTCTTCCAGCGGGTACGAGGGGGCGGCGAAGTGCGAGGCGCCGCTGAACAGCAGCGCGCCGTGCTCGCCCTTTTTGATGATGACCGTGCGCGGCCCCAGCGCCTGCAAGGCGCGGGCGGCCTTGATGACCGAAAGCTGGCCCGTGAGCTGTCGCGCCTCGGCGTCGTTCATAAACGCAATGTCCACGCGCTTCAGCACTTCGAGGAGGGCGTCGCGCTTGCCCTCGATCCAGAAGTTCATGGTGTCGCAGACGGTCAGCGTCGGATTCTTCACCTGATTCAGCACCTGCAGCTGAAGCTCCGGGTCAATGTTGGCGAGGAAGACGTACTTGGCCTGCTTATAATTCTCCGGCAGCGACGGCTGGAAGTCGGCGAACACGTTGAGCTGGGTGTCGAGCGTGTGGGCGATGTTCAGGTCGAAGTCGTAATAGCCCGCCCAGCGGAAGGTCTTGCCGCCCGCAATGGTCTGCACGCCCGCCAGGTCAATGCCGCGCGACTTCAGGAAGTCCAGGTGCGCCTGCGGGAAGTCGCCGCCGACGACGCCGACGAGCTGCACAGGCGAGAAGAACGACGCGGCGACACCTGAATAGTCCGCCGCGCCGCCCAGCGCGTCTTTGACCTCGCCCGTGGGCGTTTTGACCGAATCGAGGGCCATGGAGCCGACGATGAGAACGGGAGAACTGGACATAAATGGTTCCTTGAAAAGAGCCTCAAAAAGAAAGCCCGCCGCAAGGCGCGGAGGGCAGTTCGTGTCGTGTACTAGTAGGCGGAAGTGAGTGACCCCGGCGGGACTTGAACCTGCGGCCTTCTCCTTCGGAGGGAGACGCTCTAATCCACTGAGCTACGAGGCCATCTACGAAAACAGTCTACCCGCAAGCAAACAGGATTGTCAAGCACCTGACAGCATCTACTTGTGAAGATCGCTTGTTGTGAAGAGCGCTTGAAGATGGAACCGGCTCATCCCCGCTGCCGGGCCGGGAGGGGGCAGGCGTCGTTCTGGAGGGCACCGCCGGCCCAGGCGCGAGCACCGTCGAGCACGGCTTGGGCTAGGCCGCGCAGTTCGCCGATGGGGGAGGCTGGAGTGTTCTGACGGGTTTCGGTCGGGCCGTTGGTGAACATCAAAATACATGACCGCGTTGCGGCAGCGGCAGACCTTTTTTGACACACCCTTCCTTCCGAGGGAAGGCTGGCGAGCCGAGAAAGGATTCCCTAAATCCCGTACACCGCCCCGAACTTCGTCTGGAGATACTTCAAATACGGCGCCGCGTCGAGCGGGCCGCCGACGATGCGCTGGACCAGCTCTTTGGGGAGATACTTGCGCCCATATTGGTGGACGTTCTCCCGCAGCCAGCCGAGCAGGGGCGCGAAGTCCCCCGCCGCGATCTGGCCCTCGATCTCGCCGCCCAGATCGGCGTTCGCCTTGTCGTAGAGCTGCACGGACAGCAGGTTGCCCACGGAGTAGGTCGGGAAGTAGCCGACCGAGCCGCCGGACCAATGCACGTCCTGCAAGATGCCGCGCGCGTCGTCGGGCGGCGTCAGGCCGAAATAGTCCTGCATTTTGGCATTCCAGGCCGCTGGGGCGTCGGCCACGGACAATTCCCCGGAGAGCAGGGCCTGCTCGATCTCGAAGCGCAGCAGGATGTGCAGGTTGTAGGTGACTTCATCCGCCTCCACCCGGATCAAGGACGGCTCGACCTTGTTGACGGCCTGATAGAACGCCCCCTCCTCCACGTCGCCCAGCGATTCGGGGAACAGGGCCTGAAGGTCGGGGTAGAAGCGCCGCCAGAAGGCGCGGGAACGGCCCACCAGGTTTTCCCACAGGCGCGACTGGCTCTCGTGGAAGCCCAGCGAAGTGCCGTCCGCCAGAATGTTGCCCGCGTACCGCTCCGCCACGCCCTGCTCGTATAGCGCGTGCCCGGCTTCGTGGATCGAGCCGAACAGGGCGGACGGCAGAAAGTTCCGGTCGAATCGGGTCGTGATGCGCACGTCGTCCCGGCCAAAGGAGGTGCAGAACGGGTGCAGGGCGCGGTCCTGTCGCCCCCGGCTCCAGTCATACCCCAGCGCCTTGACAACCTTTTCGCCGAACTGCCGCTGCTTTTCCTCGTCGAAGTCGCGGTGCAGGACCGAGTCGTCCACCGCCTCCGGCCCCCGCGCGGCGACGGCGCGGACGAGGGCGACCAGATCGGGCTTGAGGGCCTCGAACATCGCCCGCGCGTCCGCCGTCGTCATGCCCGGCTCGTACTGGTCCAGCAGGGCATCGTAGCGCTCCCCGCCGTGCCCCAAATGGTCGGCCGCCTGCCGCGTCAGGTCCAGAATCTGTTCCAGCCAGGGCGCGAACCGGCCCCAGTTGCTTTCGGCCCGCGCCTGCGCCCACTGCTCGAAGGCCAGGGCGGTGACGCGCGCCGTTTCGGCCACCAGGGCGGTCGGGATCTTGGTCGCCTGGTCGAAATCCCGCCGCGCCATCCGCAGAAACGCGGCATCGTCCGAGTCGGCGTCTGGGCTTGCGCCCGCGCGCTCCGCCGCGTCCAACAAGCGGGCCGTCTCGTCCCCCGTCGCCTTCCGGTGGATGACCCCGGCCAGGGCCGTGAGTTGGGCCGCCCGCGCGCCCGCGCCGCCGGGCGGCATGTACGTCTGCTGGTCCCAGCCCAGCACGGCGGCGGCCTCGCCCAATGCCTTGACTTCGGCGAGATGGCCCTGTAACTGCTCCAATGCCTGCATGGTGTGTCCCAAATCCCCCTCTGTCGATCTGCCTCTTAATGTACCCCATTTTAAGCTGCCACGCGCACAGGGAAGGGTGTTCGCCCGGCCCCCAGGTGCGGCATGTCCGGCAAAAAACCTGGGCCTTGTTCCAGAACCCGGTGTTTTTTCGGCGAAAGGGGGCTATCATTTGCGCGTTGCTTTCCCCGACAAAGATGTCCCCCGGAACCGCTCATTCACCCTCCCCTGCCGCGCCTTTCATGCCCTGTTGCCTGGCGTTCACCCAAGATTTAATGTTTTCTTAACATTTCGGCCGGGCTTGATCCGGTACAATAACGCCGTTCGTATCGGGCCGGCGAAATTTCAGTCGCCTACCTGACCGACATTGCAATGAAAGGACCTGTTTATGTCACCTAAGTCCCTCCAACGCGGCTTCACCCTCATTGAACTTCTCGTCGTCATCGCTATTATCGCGATTCTCGCCGCCATCCTGTTCCCCGTCTTCCAGTCCGTCCGCGAGAACGCCCGCCGCGCCACCTGCCAGAGCAACCTCAAACAGCTCGGCACGGCGTTCATCCTTTACACAAATGACTACGACGAGAACATGCCCTCCCCCGGCGGCAGCGCCGCCAGCCCGGCATGGGACACCATCATCGTCACCGGGACGGCGCCCAATGTCACCATCACCAACCCGGTGCTGGACCCTTACCTCAAGAACCGCAGCCAGTCGGCAACCTCGGTATGGAACTGCCCCAACAATGCCGCAATGCCGGCCGCACCGGTCGGGACCTCATATTACTATTACCTGCTGTACCCCCGTAGCTACTTCATGAACGGCCTGCTCCGCAACCCTGGGACGACCGACCCCAAAAACTTCAAGCCTAATGTCTCTGTCCCCGATCCTGATGTAACCAACCGCTACAGTGCCGACCCCACTGGCGGCCCCAAAGGCTACCAATACGCGAATGGCTTGCCGGGCATCAGCCTTAGCCGCATCAACTCGCCTGCGGGAACCGTACTGCTTTCCGAGGGCATCGGCGAAGGCACGAGTGACAAGTACAACGGCTCTGTGGGCCGTGCCGGGACATGGGAGTCGGCTGCCGGCTATTACCTCTCCCTGGCGAGCTGCAAGTCCCAGTTCATCAGCTACGGCTGCCAGCCGCAGGCGACAGCGGCATGGCATCGGGGGCGCAACAACTACCTGTACTGTGACGGCCATGTCAAGGCGCATACCCCGGTCACAGAAAACCAGCCGTTCAACGGGCAGGACCCGAACTTCGTTGATTTCATGGTGACCCACTGCCGAGATGCCGGCGCGCCCTGTCCGTAATGATCTTTCGTCGTGCCTTGAGAGGAGTCCAATGAACACCAAATCTTACCCGCTCGCTCTGTGCGCCCTGATCACTGGGGCAGCCCTGACGACCGTGGCCCATGCCGACAAGCCTGCCGCCGACAAGCCCGCCGCGGCGAAGCCATCCGCCCCCGCCGCCCAGCCGGCCGCGCCGGCGAAGGGCGCGGACGCCGAGGACAAGGCCTTCCCGGCACAGTCCAGCGTGGCCGCCAAGACGGCCTTCGCCACGATTGCGGCCTCGGACAAGGCCGTCGCCCAGGCGCTCGACGCCAAAGCGCTGGTGGACGCCCTGAAACTGGTCGGCAAGCCGGGCGCGTTCCAGGGGACCGTCAGCCAGGTCTACTCGCCGCGCGACCACGACGTCACCATCCTGGACTTCGCCCCTCACTACCGCGACGCGCTCACGGCTCCCGTCAAGCCGGACGCTTACGCCAAATTCCCCGACCTGAACCGGCTCGTCGGCAAGCATGTCCTGATTAGCGGGAAATTCAGCACGAACTCGCACGGCGTCGCCCAGATCGAGTTGACCGGCCCGATCCAGGTAAAGATCGTTCAGTAGACCGTTTCCCCGTCTGTGAGATGCCATGAAGCCGCCGGAGACAGCCGCCTGCTGTCTCCGGCGGCTTTCTAGCGTCCGGCGGCGCAAGGCAGGCGACGTGGCAGGCTTAGAACCTGTGTAAAAAGGCGTCAGATCGCCCCCCCGCCCCCAATTCTGGGGGAGCCGGAATAGGAGCAACGGGTCAGCGGTCCTCTCTGGTCCCCCCAAAATTGGGGGCTAGGGGGTCCATTCGGGACTTTTTACACAGGTTCTTAACAGAAACTTAATCACTGATGTTACGCAGCCAAAGGCAAAATGAGATGGGGCAATACCTTGACGGCTTTGGCAAATTACTCTGCATCTATGTAACATCAGTTAATCATAACTGATGTTACGCAGTGCCAATCACCAGTTGAAAACTCAACGGTTGAAACCGTCGCTGCGTGGCGAAGCGCCACCTCTCGCCCTTCGACGAGACGGGAGCAGGCGACCAGAGGCGCCGGACGGCGGAAATTTCCCCCTCGCCCGCCGCGCCGAAAACGCTCGCGAATCCGTAGAATCCATGCTACAATAGTGGAAAGGGAACCGCAGGGGCGCGATGTATCGCGCCCCTTCACGGCCTGCCGCGCCTGCAAGAAGGGCACGGTGAACCACGCCCCTCCTTCCCTCGGCTGAGGGCGGGGGAATGTTTAGCTTGGAGAACGACACCCGTGTTGAAGTGGTCGCGCGTGCGGCTGTATCTTTCGATTCTGACCTGCGAGGGGCTGTTCGCCACCCTGCGCGAGCGCATCCAGTATGCGCCCCCGCCTCCGGCGCGGCCCGCCCCGCCCGGTCGCGGCGGGCAGTCGCTGGGGCTGCCGCGCTTTTACGACTACGCCGGCGCGCTCCACATTCACTCCACCTATAGCGACGGCGCGGGGACGGTGGGGGAGATCGCGCAGGCCGCCAACCAGGCCGGGCTGGACTTTCTGGTCCTGTGCGACCATTCGAGCCTTCAGGCGCGGGCGGATCGGCAGGACGGCTGGCGCGGGCGGACGCTGATCCTGATCGGGACGGAAGTGACGACCGATACCGGGCATCTGCTGGCCCTGGACGTCCCCGATGGTTTCCTGCCCGCCCCGCACGAGGCGGTCGCCGCCCAGCGGGCCATCACGCAGTCCGGCGGGCTGGGCTTCGTGGCTCTGCCCTGCGACCTCAAGGACCACTGGCGCGACTTCGGACGGCTCCAAGAGGGCATCGGGCTGGAAGTCTTCAACCTGAGCGCCATCGCCCGCACCAAGATCAACCTGCCCGCCCTGGCCGAAGTCTGGCGGCGCTACCACAGCCGCAGCCCGCAGAGCGCGTTTCACCTGGTCTCGGCCCGGCCCGCGCCCGAGCTGCGCCTGTGGGACCGGCTGACCGCTCCGGCCCAGCCCGGCCTCCCCGCCCGCCGCGTCGTCGGCATCGCTTCGCTGGACGCCCATGCGGTCATGAAATTCGCCCGCCGCACCTATCCGTTCCCGACCTACGAGGAGACGTTCCGCACGCTGCGGACCCATCTGGTGACGGCCCAGCCCCTGTCCTACGGCGAGCCGCCCGCCGGACGGGGCAAAGCGGCGCGGGAAAAGGACGACGCCCTGGTGCATGGCGCGCTCCAGTCGGGCCACTGCTACATGGCCTACGACAACTACGCCGACCCGACCGGCTTCATTTTCGAGGCCGCCCCCGCCCATCCCGTTCCGAACCGCCCCCCGCTGGCGCTGATGGGTGACGCGCTGACGCTGCCTGCCGCGACCGGGATGGGACGGTCGCCCTTCGTCCTCATCGCGCAGTCGCCGCGCACCCGGTCGCTGGTCCGCCTGTACAAAGACGGCCGCCTGGTCGCTGCCGCGCGCGGCGGGCGGCTGGAATACGCCGTGGGGGCGCCCGGCGTCTACCGCGTCGAAGTCTTCCTGTACAAGCGCCGCGTCGGCAGCCTCTGCCTGAGCGCCAAGCCTTGGATCTTCAGCAACCCGATCTACGTCCAGCCCGCCGCCCTGCCCGCCGCCCCCGCCGCTTCCGGCCAGGGCGGAATGGGCGCCGCGCAAATCAGCGCGGGGTGACATTCCGGCATGACCCTCCCGGCGTTAAGCCTCTTAGGTCTGACCCGGCCTAAAGGCCGGGCCTATTCGGAGGGGCCGTCCCTTTATCAAATGCTTGTCATCAAATGCTTGCGGGGCTGGGGATAAGACGCCTCGTAGGGGCGCGATTCATCGCGCCCTTTCCAATCATCGCGCCCTTTCCAAAGCCCCGAAGGGGCGGCCTCTCCGTGTAGCCTGTCCCTTTAGGGGCAGGGCCGGTTTTCAGGGGCCGGGGCGGTCCCTCCGAATAGGCCGAGGCGGACTTCCCCCGCAGCGCGCGGCGGAACAAATTCCGCCGCGCTTTTTCTTTGCACTGCTCCTTCTTAACATTGTCTTAACATATACCAGGTAAAATCCCCGGCGACAAAAGAGCAGGCGATAAGCGTGATCGTTCTGCCGACAAGCACTCCCACGCCATTCTCTCATGCGATCATCTTCGAGGAGGACACAATTGAAAATTTGGACTGCGGCACTTGCCGGCGGCCTCCTGGCTCTGGGAGCCGCGGCCGGCGCCCCCCAGGCGAACGCTCAGGCGGCGCCTTTTCTGGACACCCCCACCAACCACTGGGCCTACGAGGCCGTCCAGAACCTCGCCAAGAGGGGCATCGTCATCGGCTACCCCGACGGCACCTACGGCGGCAAGCGTCCCATGACGCGCTACGAGTTCGCCGTCGCCATCAACCGGATGCTCACCACACTCGACGACATCCGCAACGCCCAGAACGGCACCCCGCCCCCCCCCGGCACGCCCCCCGTTCAGACGCTGACCCAGGACGAGCTGAACCAGATCCAGGCCCTCATTGACAAGTTCCGGCCCGAGCTGGATACCATCCAGACGAACTTGAAGCAGGCGCAGGACGACATTGACGCGCTTCGGGCGGACGTTCTGGACGCGAAGGCCTTGGCGAACAAGGCCCAGGCGACGGCGGACAACTCCTATGGGGTCGGCAGCACGCGCAAGTTCCAGATCAGCGGCTACATCCAGGCGCGCTACCAGTATGTCCCGTCCGGGCAGGGATCGCAGATTCGCTTCCCACAGGGCGGCGCGGGTGGGGGGGCTGGGGCCTACAACGGCAACTACGCCCAGGGCAACACACTGGACAGCTTTGACGTGCGTCGTGCGCGTCTGAAGTTCACGGGCGTACTGACCCCCAACACGCGCTACGGCTTGCAAATCGACGCTTCGGGCGCGGTGACAGCGGGGGCCACTCCCAATCAGCAGGTGACGACGCGCGAGGCGTATGTGGCCTATACGCTGGGCAACGGAGATGCGTCCAAGAACCTGACGGCGACGGCGGGCCTGTTCGCCAACCCGTTCGGCTATATCCTGCCAGTGTCGTCGGCGACCTACATCAGCCCGGAGCGGCCTCTAGCCTTCTCGGAGAGCGGGGCGGGGATCTGGACCAACCAGGACTACGACAAGGGCATCCAGCTTTCGTACAACACGCCGCAGCAGCTCCTGTTCCTGCCGGCGGGCCTGAAGCTGACGGCGGCTCTGGTGAACGGGACGGGGCGCACGAGCAACGACACCGACGCCTTCAAGGACCAGATCTACCGCATCGGCTACCAGAGCAGCAACAAGATCGTGAGCATCGGCGGCAGCTACTACTACGGCCAGGTCAACACGCCCAACGTGCTCGGCGCCCCGGCTGCGGGGACAGGTCCCCAGTACACGGGCCGGAAGAAGGAGCTGTACGGGGCGGACCTTCAGGTGGTGCTGCCGAGCGGCCCGTTCGTGAACGCGGAGTATGTGGGCGGCCTGTACGAGCAGCGGTCGGCGTTTAGCGTGGTGCCGACGGCCACGCTAAGGAACCCGAATCGGAACGACGCGCCGCTGACGCTGGGGACGGGGACGACGACGGCGTATGCCAAAGACAACAAGATCGATGGCTACTATGTGGTGGGTGGCTTTACGTTCGGGCAGACGGGCAGCCATCCGCTGACGTTGGCGGCGCAGTATGATGTGCTGCGGCGCGGCGAGGGGCCGGCCAATGCCTTCAACACGGGGGGCAACGGCTCGTACACGGACGAGAACGTGGGGTATGGGGTGCTTTATAATCTGGACAAGGCGACTCGCCTCCGGTTCTGGTATGAGCGCCCGAACAAGGTGGCGCACGCGCCGCTGACGGCGGCGCAGATAGCGGCCGGTACGCCGCTGGACGTCCCTAAGTACAGTATGCTCACCGGCGAACTCCAGGTCAAGTTCTAGTCAACTCAGGGGTCGGCGGGGGTGGGAAACACCCTCTCCCCACTGGCCCCCTTTTAGGAAGAAAGTCTTAGCAATGCTTAAATCAATCACCAAAACGCTGAAAGCGGCCGTGCTGGCCGCCGTCAGCCTGGCCGTCCTCGGCGGCACATCGTCGCAGGCCCAGCAGCTCAACGGGGCGGGCGCGACCTTTCCGGCTCCGCTTTACCTGAAATGGTTCCAGGAGTACCGGGCGGAGAAGGGCGTGGAAATCAACTACCAGGCCATCGGCTCCGGCGGCGGCATCAAGAACATTACCGCCAAAGCGGTGGACTTCGGCGCGTCGGACGCGCCGATGAACGCGGCCGAACTGGCCGCCGCGCCGGGCATCTTGCACATCCCGACGGTCGCCGGCCCCGTCTGCATCTCGTACAATATCCCCGGCGTCGGCCCCGGCATCCGGCTGACCGGCCCGGTGATCGCCGACATCTTCTTGGGCAGGATCACCAAGTGGAACGACTCGCGCATCACGAGCCTGAACCCCGGCACCAAGTTTCCCGGCATCGGCATCTTTACGGCACACCGCTCCGACGGATCGGGAACGACCAACATCATCACGACCTACCTGAGCGAAGTCAGCCCGGAATGGAAAGATCAGGTCGGGGCGGGCAAGTCGGTCCACTGGCCGAACGGCCTGGGCGGCAAGGGCAACCAGGGTGTCGCGCAGCTCATCAAGCAGAATGAGGGCGGCATCGGGTATATTGAGCTCAACTATGCCGTCACCAATAACATCCCCTATGCGGCCGTCCGCAACGAGAAGGGCAAATTCATTTATCCCAGCGTCGAGAGCACGACAATAGCGGCCTCGGGCGTCGCGATGCCGGCGGACTTCCGCAAAGTGATTACGAACACGACTGCGGCGGGCGGCTATCCGATTACCGGCTTCACATTCCTGCTGGTCTACCGCAACGGCACCAAGGCCGCCGTCAAAAGCTTCCTGGAATGGATGCTCACGACCGGCCAGAAAGACGCACCCGGAATGCAGTACGCACCCTTGCCGGAGAACGTGGACCGCCGTGCTCTGGCTGCCGTCGCGTCCATTCGCTGACGGGCGACGCCGCGCGAGGGACGGGCAAGAGGACGGGCGGGGGAACCCTGTCCCTACGCAGGCTGTTGTAGGGGCCGGGTCTCCCGGCCCTCTTGTTCCGTGCCCTTTTTTGGAGAAATGAACCCCATGGCTGATCGCGCCCCGAGTGTCCCCCTCAGCAGCGCCCCGCCAGGTGCAGCTAAGGCACAGACGACCGCCAAGCCGCGCCGCCTCCCGCCGGGTGCGGCATTGGCCCGCGTCGGCGACCGGATCTACGAGGCCGTCACGCTTCTGGCATCCCTCAGCATCTTCGCGATCATCGTCTGGCTGGTCTGGCAGCTCACGGGGGCGAGTCTCCAGTCCATCCACCACACGGGCCTGTCGTTCATCACCAAGTCCGACTGGAACGAGGAGACGGACAGCTACCACGCGCTCCCCTTCATTCAAGGGACGCTTTACTCGTCGTTCATCGCCCTCGTCCTCGCCGTGCCGGTTTCGGTCGGCGCGGCCATTTTCCTGTCCGAGCTGGCCCCGCGCTGGATTCGGACTCCGGCGACCTTTCTGATCGAGCTTTTGGCGGCCATCCCCAGCGTCGTGTACGGGCTGTGGGGTATCTTCATCCTGATCCCGTTCCTGAAAGTCTTCATCTTCAAGCCCGTCCTGAACTCGCGCCTGCCGCACCTGCCGGTCGTCGGCCAGCTCTTCGGGGGCCAGGCGGCGGGGTACTCCATGCTGGCGGCGGGCGTGATCCTGGCGATCATGGTGACGCCGTTCATCACGGCCGTCACGCGCGACATTCTGCGGGCCATCCCCCGCTCCCAGCGCGAAGGCTCCTATGCCCTGGGGGCGACGCAGTGGGAGACCATCGCGCAGGTCGTCATCCCTTACGCCAAGTCCGGCATCATCGGCGCGGTCATTCTGGGCCTGGGCCGGGCGCTGGGCGAGACGATGGCGGTCACGATGCTGATCGGCAACCAGTCGCCGAACACCAAATCGGGCATCTCGTTCTCGCTGTTCGATTCGGGCTACACCATGTCCAGCGTCCTCGCCAACAAGTTCAATGAGGCCATTCCGGGCCTGAACATCTCGGCCCTAGTCGAGATCGGGTTGGTCCTGTTCTGCGTGACCATCGTCGTGAACATCTGCGCGCGCCTGCTGGTCTTTTACACGGCCAAAGACGTGCAGGGGGGGAAATAGCCATGAGCGTGACCACCCCTGCCCGGCAGAGTCTGAACACGCGCGGCGGCAGCGTCGGGCGGCGCAAGTTCGTCAATCAATTGATGCTGACGCTGTGCATGCTGGCGGCGGGGCTGGCGATCCTGATCTTAGGGCTGGTGCTCTTCTTCCTGCTTTCCAAAGGCTTCAGCTCACTGCATTTCTCGCTGTTCACGCGCTTGCCGGACAACGTCAATCCCAAAAACGGCGGCATGTCGCAGTCCATTTTCGGCACACTGGTGCTGCTCGGCACCGCCTCGGTCATCGGCCTGCCGCTGGGCCTTTTGGGCGGCATTTACCAACTGGAAGCCAAAGGCCGCTTCGCTTCCCTCGTCCGGTTCTTCACGGACGTCCTGAACGGCATCCCGTCCATCGTCATCGGCATCTTCGCGTATGCCGCCGTGGTCGCCCCCATCGCCGCCCGACATCCGGGTCAGGGCTTTTCGGCCTATGCCGGCGGGTTCGCGCTGGGCATCCTGATGGTGCCCACGGTCATGCGGACGACCGAGGAGATCCTGCGCTTGGTCCCGTTCTCGCTCCGCGAAGCCTCGCTCGGCCTGGGCGCGACCCGGTGGCGGACGATGTGGAGCGTGGTTCTGCCCGCCGCGCGCGGCGGCGTCATCACGGGCATCATGCTGGCCCTGGCCCGCATCGCCGGCGAGACCGCCCCGCTGCTGTTCACCATCCTCGGCAGCGAGTATTTCACCACGCACAAAGTCGCCGGCCTGAAGCTGCCGACGCTGAACGCGCCGATTGATGCCCTGCCGCTGCGCATTTATAACTACTCGCAAGATGTCAGCCTTGACAAGCAAAACCTCGCCTGGGCCGGCGCGGTCGTCCTGATTACCCTGATATTAGTTCTCAGCATCGCCGCCCGTTTCGCGACCCGCAGCAACCTGCTGGAAGAAAAGTAACCTATGGCAGAAGCATACACCCCGGCCTCCGGCAACTTAGTCTCCCCGAATTCAAACTCGAATTCAAACCCGACTTCAGAAGCCGGCAACATTCAAGAGATCGCCGCCCAGAAGTCGTCCGGCCCGTCTGCGCCCAAAGTCCTGGCCGAAAATGTGGACTTTTACTACGGCGCGTTCCATGCCCTCAAGGGCATCAACATCGTCGTCCCGGACCGGCAGGTGACGGCCCTGATCGGCCCTTCCGGCTGCGGCAAGTCCACGTTCCTGCGGACCCTGAACCGCATGAACGACCTGATTGACGGGACGCGGCTGACCGGCAAGATCACCGTGGACACGGAGGACATCTACGACAAGCGCGTGGACATCGTGGACCTGCGCAAGCGGATCGGCATGGTCTTCCAGAAGCCCAATCCGTTCCCGATGTCCATCTACGACAACATCGCCTATGGCCCGCGCATCCACGGCATGACCAACCGCAAGAAGCTGGGCGAGATCGTCGAGCGGACGCTGCAAGGCTCCGCCCTGTGGGACGAGGTCAAGGACAAGCTCAAGCAGTCCGCCTTTGCGCTGTCGGGCGGCCAGCAGCAGCGCCTGTGCATTGCCCGGACCCTGGCCGTCGAGCCGGAGATTATCCTGATGGACGAGCCGTGCTCGGCCCTGGACCCCAATTCCACCTTCCGCATTGAGCAGCTCATGGAAGACCTGAAAAAGCAGTACACGATCCTCATCGTGACCCATAACATGCAGCAGGCCGCCCGCGTTTCGCAGAAGACGGGCTTCTTCCTGCGCGGCGAACTCAAGGAATTCGGCGACACGGACCAGATCTTCACCAACCCGAAGGACAAGGACACCGAGGCGTATGTCTCGGGGCGGTTTGGGTGATCTGGATGGCCCGGCGTACGAGGACCCGGCACTGGAAGTGCCGGGCTACTCTGGAGTGAAAACCGCTGCGCGGTTAAGGACGAACCGACCACAGGCGCTTCCGCTGGCTTGTCCCCAGTCGCGTAGCGACTTCCACCCAGGGTAGCCCGGCCCTTCAGGGCCGGGTTCTCGTGCTGTGGCCGGGTTTTCGTGCTATAATGTCCTCATGTCTGCCCCAAGCTCCGGCCTCCAAATCATCCTCTGCGACGCCTACTTGCCGCTCGTCGAGTCCTGGCAAGCCTATTTCCCCGGCCTGCCCGACGTGTCCATCACCTGCGACAACATTTTCACCCTGGAAGCCGACGCCCTGGTGTCTCCCGCCAACTCCTTCGGGCGCATGGACGGCGGCTTGGACGCCCAGATCGTCGAGTTTCTGGGCGAAGACATCGAATCCGAAGTCCAGCAGCTCATCCGCGACCGGCACGACGGCGAGCTGGTCGTCGGGCAGGCCGAGATCGTCATCACCCAGGCCACGCAGTTCCCCTTCCTCGTCGTCGCCCCCACCATGCGCGTCCCGCAGAACGTCAGCCGCACCGTCAACGCCTACCTCGCCTTCCGCGCCGCCCTGCGCGCCGTCCGCGCCTTCAACGAGCAGCACGGCGACATCATCCAGACCCTGCTCGTGCCCGGCCTGGGCACGGACAACGGCTTCATGCCGCCCCTCCGGGCCGCCCGCCAGATGCGCGCCGCCTACGACCAGGTGATGCTGGGGGCCGCCCCCAACATGGACATCTCGCTGGACGCCGGCGCGGACAGCGACGACAAAAGCAAGCTGCGGGCGAGTGAGGCAAAGCCGCCGCAGGCCGAGTGATGAACACGTTCCCCGTCCTCAAGTCCCTGCTGTCTCCGACTGCGCTTGCGGGCGTAGTCGCCGACGCTTACGGTCTGGTCGGCGTCCGGTGTCAACTGCTCGCGGCCTCCATGCGGGACGTGTACCGGGTAGAGTCCGACATGGGCAGGAACATCCTGTTCGTCTACCACTCCGGGCAGCGCACGGCGGACGAGATACGCGCCGAGTGGGAGTTCATCGCTTCCCTAGACGCGGCGGGTGTGCTGGTGGCACCTGCTGTCCTTCAACGAGACGGCGAACTCCTGCTGACCATTGACGCGCCGGAGGGTATCCGCCACGGCGTCCTTTCAACCTATGTGGAAGGGGAAATGTTCCGGCGGCGGCCCAGCCCCCAGGCCGCGCGAGCCTACGGGCGCGGCATCGCGCAGGTTCATGTTCAGGCCGACAGGCTGACGCATCCCTTCAACCGGCCACCCCTGCATTTCGCTTCAATCGTGGAGCGCCCCGTGGCGGCGTTCGCGAGCGTCTATTCTGAACAGCCGGACGCCGCCGCGCTCCTGATGGAAGCGATGGAATTCCTGCGGCCTCGGATCAGCGCCCTGCCGACCGAGGCGCCGGAATATGGGATCATCCACGGCGATGCCATCCGTGCCAACGCTCAAGTCTCTGCAAGCGGGGCCGTGACCATCTTGGATTTCGATCTGTGCGGTCCGGGCTGGCGTGCCTATGATGTCGCCACATTTCTACAGGTGATTGAAGGAACGCCGACGCAGGGGAAGATAGGACGGGCGTTTCTGGACGGGTATCAGGCGGTACGCCCGCTCTCAAAACGAGAGCGCCACTCGCTCCGGTTGTTCATCGCCGCTCACGCCATTTTCAATCTGTGCGTTCCCGCTCTGGACGCCGACACGAAAGGCAGCACTGCCCTGTCGGAAGCCGCCATCGTCGGGGCGATTGAGGGCATCCGGCAAAAGCTAGAAAAGATCAACTGAACGTGTCTGATCAGCAAGACCAATTCAGCCGTGACCTCCTCGCTTGGTATGACCAGAACAAGCGCGATCTGCCCTGGCGGCGGCTGGGGCATGACCCGTATGCCGTCTGGGTGTCGGAGATCATGTTGCAGCAGACGACGGTGGCCGCCGTCATCCCCTTCTACCACAAGTGGATGGCGCGGTTCCCGACCGTGCAATCGCTGGCCGACGCGCCGCTGGATGACGTGCTGAAGCACTGGACGGGGCTGGGGTACTACGCCCGCGCCCGGAACCTGCACAAAGGGGCGCAGGCGGTGGTGGCGGAGCATGGGGGGCAGGTGCCGTCCGACCCCCAAACGCTGCTGGGCCTGCCGGGCATCGGGCGGTACACGGCGGGGGCCATTCTGTCCATCGCGTTTGGTCAGGAAGCGCCGATTTTAGATGCCAACGTGATCCGGGTGCTGTCCCGCGTCCACGCCGTCGCGGGCGACCCGAAGACATCGGCCCCGGTGCAGGCGACGCTCTGGCGGCTGGCGGAAGAAGCCATCCCCAAAGGCCGGGCAGGGGACTTCAACCAGGCCATGATGGAATTGGGGGCGCTGATCTGCGAGGCGGGGGCGCCGCGCTGCGGCTCGTGCCCCGTCAGCGCCGAGTGCCGGGCGCGCGGGCTGGGCGATCCGACGGCGTACCCGCAGTTCGAGGGCGTCAAAAAGTGGCTGGACGTGGAGGACGTGTCGGTCGCTGTTCGCGACGCGGCGGCACAAGTCCTGCTGGTGCAGCGTTCGCCGGAGCTAAGTCTGTGGGGCGGCCTGTGGGAGCTGCCCCGCGCGACCCGTCAAGACGGCGAGGCGTTAGAAGCGTGCGCGGCGCGGGCCGTCTGCGAGAGCGTCGGGCTGGCCGTGCAAGGGCTGACACCGTTCGGCCAGCTCAAGCACGTCGTCGCCAACCGGCGGATCACGCTCCATGGGTACGAGGCGGCGATGGCGAACGGGGCCGCGCCCGCCGCCGTGGGCTGCGCCCGGTTCGCCTGGGTGACGCCCGCATCGCTGGCCGCGTATGCGCTGGCGACGCCGCAGACCAAGCTGACCGATCTGCTGTGGCGGCACGAGGCGCAGGGGCGGCTGGAGTTTTAGCGGCTGGTGGGACATTTTCCCTAATCCCGCGCACTTTACCGGGTAACGTCGGACCGCTCCGCCTCCTATAATAGCAGTGTGAATGAGCTTCTGACAGCCAAGCCCCGCATTCTGGTCATAGACCACGAGCCGATGAGCCGGACCTTGATCGAGGCCGTCCTGCGGACCGACGACCGCTACGAGGTCCTGACGGCCTGCGACGGGCGGCAGGGGCTGGAAACCGCCCGGTCGGCGCGGCCGGACCTGATCATGCTCTGCGCCCACCTGCCGGCCTCTGCCGACATCCAGGACGGCTTCGAGGTCTGCCGTCGGCTCAAGGAGGAGGCGCGCACCCGGCGCATCCCAATTATCCTGATCCTCGCGCACACGACGACGCCCCAGCGTGTCGAGGGGTTCGAGGCGGGCGCCGATGACTTCGTCGCCAAGCCCTTCAACCGGATCGAGCTGCTGGCCCGCGTCCGCTCCCTGCTGCGGATCAAGGCGCTCAACGACCAATTGGACGAGGTGGAAGACGTCATCTATTCCCTGAGCCGGGCCATCGAGGCGCGCGAGGGGGACGCGGAGCAGGACGGCTCCACCATGCGCGTCACGGCCTACGCCCAGGCTCTAGGCCGCGAGCTGGGGCTGAGTGACGAGGCATTGCGGCTGCTCGGCCAGGCGGCGATGCTGCGCGATGTCGGCAAGATCGGCCTGCCGGACACCCTCCTGCAAAAGCGCGGCGCGCTCGACGACTCGGAGCAGAAGCGGATGCAGCGGCACACGGTCATGGGCGAGCAGATCATGGCCCCGCTGCGCTCCACGGCGGCCCTGCTGCCCATCATCCGCCACCACCACGAGCGCATAGACGGCAAGGGCTACCCCGACGGGCTGGCCGGCGATCAGATCCCCCTGGGCGCCCGCATTGTCGCCATTGCCGATGCCTACAACGCCATGCTGTCGCCGCGCCCGTACCGCCCCGCGCTTTCCCCCGACAAGGCGCTCCAAACCCTCCAAGCCGGCGCGGGCAAGCAGTGGGACGACTCTCTGGTCGCTCTGTTCGTCGCCTGGGCCTGCCGCCAGCCGCGCCTCCTTCCCGCCACGAAGTAGCTCCCAACAGCTTCACAGGACTTTCCACGCCTTCTTTTCCCCTCCCTCTTTCCCTGGATTGAAAACGCGCCGGCTTGGGTAAAGTCCCAAGTCTTTGAGAAACCACATAGAAATAATTTTATATAAACGTAAGCCAAAACACTGAAAATCGCTGGTTTTTTTGAGACAATGAAGGGCCTGCTTTCGTAATAAAAAGGGAAGACAGAGGATTATCAGAAGTTCGCCGGCAATCATACACCCTCTGTACACGGAACCCTGAGCGCCACGGTGGTGTTCAAAAAGAGTAGGTAATCGTGGGGATTCGGGAACAGATTTGGGGACAAAGGGGAAATCAATGGGGAGCAACACGGCATTAATGGACAACCCGGACGCGGCAGCGCTGCCGCGAGGACTCGCCGTGTCGGATGAGCGGCGCGGAGGCTCGGAGTACGGCTCGGACGAGGCCGCGCTGTCCGTGAGCGGGGCGCTGGACGATCCCGATGCGGCTCGGTTTCTGGCGCTTGCGGTCGGCGGCGACGATGACTCCGCGACGCCGCTGCTGGACGGCGCGGCGCAGGACGAAGATGCAGATTCGGACTTGGCGGAAGACGAGCCGCAGGAAACGGTTTACGCGCCGGTCGAGGAGAACCCGCGCGACGAGTCGCTCCAGATGTGGATGCGGAAGACCAAGAGCACGAAGCTTTTAAGCGCCGACGAGGAGATTGATCTGGCACGGCGCGTCGCCGAGGGCGACCAGCGCGCCAAGGACATTCTGACCGAGGCCAACCTGCGCCTGGTCGTTTCCATCGCGCGCCGCTACTCGGTGCCCGGAATCAGCCTGGCCGACTTGATCCAGGAAGGCAACATCGGCCTGATCCGCGCGGTCGAGAAGTTCGACTACACGAAGGGCTACCGGTTCAGCACCTACGCGACCTGGTGGATTCGCCGCGCCATCGCGCGTGCGGTCATCAACCAGGGGCGGACGATCCGCATCCCAGTCTATGTGGCCGAGACGATCCACAAGCTGGTCCGCACCGAGGGCCTGCTGCGCCAGCAGCTCTCGCGCGAGCCGACCCAGGACGAGCTGGCCGCCGAGATGGAAGTGCCGGTCGAGCGCGTCAATGAGATCAAGCGGATCGCCTCCGAGCCGCTGTCGCTCGAGACTCCGGTCGGTGAGAAGGATTCGGCGCAGCTTGCGGACTTCATCCAGAGCAACGCCAACCAGTCTCCCTCGGACGCCGCCGTCAACCTGATCCGGCGCGAGCAGCTCGATGCCGTGCTGGACAAGCTGACCCCGCGCGAGCGCGACGTCGTGCGGATGCGCTTCGGCCTGGACGATGGCTACGCGCACACGCTGGAGGAAGTCGGCCAGCGTTTCGCGGTCACCCGCGAGCGCGTCCGCCAGATCGAGCTGCGCGCCCTCAAGAAGCTGCGCCGCATGGGACCCGTAGACATCCGGGCCTAACCCCGGCTGAGGATACACCGACAAGACGCCCCCGCTCTGCTTTCAGAGCGGGGGCGTCTCACCAGCGGGAGGACAAATGATGAGTAGAACAACAAACGGCACTCAGTTATTGACCCCGGAAGATCAGGGACTACAGTCCACTGAACTACAATCCACTGAAGTGAGTGCCGCCGAGGGATGGCCGATGCCTCCTGCGGAAAAGGGTCTTGGAGATCATCCCCTCTGGCAAGAGTATTTAGCAGAACTGGAAGCGAACCGGCAGGCAGACATCGCTGAAGCTAACCGTCTTGCCGATTTGGAGATGGGACTGTAGATGCCATATTTGCTGGACACAGACACCGCATCACTGGCCTTCAACGGTAACGAGCGTGTTCTTGCCCGCATACGACAGGCGAAGTCGCAGAACATCAGGCTCAGTTCGATTGCAGCGGAAGAAAGTATTCGCGGCGCTTTAAGCGTCATTCATAGGTGTCAGGCGACAGCAGGGTTGCCCGCCGCGCACAGGTTTTTCACGCGCCTGCTGTCTTTCCTGTACGAATACCGCATTCACACCTACAACGACGAGGCCGCGCTTGTGTATTCTTCCTTCCCCGCCCAGGTTAAGCGTCTAGGGACACAGGACTGCCGCATTGCCGCCAGCGCGATTGCCGCCGGTTGGATCGTGGTCACGGCCAACCTGAAAGATTTCTCGCAAATCCCTGGTGTGCAGTTTGAGGACTGGAGCCGCTGACTACTCGGAAACATACGCTGACAAAGACACCCCCGCTCAGGAAACAGAGCGGGGACGTCTCGCCAACGGGAGAACAGGCTATGAGCAGCACAGTTGTTGACACGGAGAGGGAAAGCCCGGCGCCTCAGGTTACCGAGGCGAATGGCACCGGGGCGCTCGGCCCGGACGGATGGCCGGCGAAAGAGTTCCATAAGGGCTTGGGCGATCACCCGCTCTGGCAGGCGCTTCTTGATGAGATTGAAGCGAATCGCCAGGCGGACGGTAGTGGCCCAAATGCGTCTGACAGTGGAAATAACGCTCGGTTGTTCGCAACGTAATTTCACGCGGGATAATCGCACCCAGGTGACAGGCAGCCGCTGGAATGAGGGCGGCTAGTCAGACGCATTTGGGCCACCACCAGGCGGACATCGCAGAAGCAAACCGTCTAGCGGATTTGGCGTTGGAGGAGTAGGTGCCTCACCTATAGAAACAGGAGCAGGCGAGGATGATACGCAGGAGCATACGAGAGCGCGGGCTTGTCGCTGATCTTCTCTCTAGTAATCCCGTATCTCCGAAACCCACTGTCATCATGCTGGGCGGGTCTGAGGGCGGCAAGATTTGGAGCGACACCCCGGACGCGGTCGAGATGCTTGCCGAACTTGTCGAACAGGGCTTTACCGTCTTCTCTCTGGCGTACTTCGGCGCGGAGAGCCTCCCGCCTTCGCTGGCGAACATCCCGCTGGAGTACTTCGAGACTGCCTTTGCCTGGTTCGCCGAACAACCCGAAGTTATTCCCAATCAGTATGCGCTTGTGGGCGGCTCCAAAGGAGGCGAACTCGCGCTGCTCCTGGGGAGTCGTTACCCGCAAGTCAAAGCGGTCGCTGCCTTTGTTCCTGGCTCTGTCGTATTTCAGGGCCTTTGCCGTAAAAGTGAGTCGTCATGGTCTCACGGGGGCAAAGGGCTTCCTTATGTCCCGTTTCCCTTGACCGCTCTCCCGGCGATCATCCAGGGGGCGCGAACGGGCGGCTTCCTGCAAGCCTACAATCTTGCGCTTCGCAACACGAAACAGACAAAACTGGCCGCAATCCCTGTGGAGAACGTCAACGGCCCCGTTCTGCTGATCTCGGGAACTCAGGATGAGATGTGGCCTTCTACCCTGATGTGTGAGCGAATGATCGCGCGGCTCTCAGAGGCCGGATTCCCTTTTCCTTCCGAACACTTGGCTTTGGAGGCCGGCCACAACGTATCGGTGGACAAGCGCTTCTGGCCGAAAGTCGTTAGTTTTCTAAAGCAAGAGTTCCTGGAGCCGCTGGCGGTCCCGCCCGTAGCCTAACGCGGCGTTGCACACAGTATCGCAGGTGTCCCCACTCTGGAAACAGGATAGGGGCGTTTTTTGTCGCCCCTCGCTTTCCCCTTTTCAGGAACCGATAGTATTATTTAGACAATGGGCGGCTTGTCGCGCGGCGCTACCGAAACCGGCGCATCGGCGAGTTCCTGAAAGAGTTGCGGCTGACGGAAGGCCGGGGACCGGCATCCCGACCGTGATCCGCGCGATGCGGGAAAACGGCTCGCCCGCCCCTACGTTTGATACGGATGCAGACAGGACCTACTTCACGGCGACTTTGCCGGTACATCCCTCAACGACCCCCACAGTAACCCCCCAAGTAACCCCCACAGTAGGGCAGAAAGCGGGGAGGAGCAAGATGCAGACGCTGTTGATTTACTGCGCCAGTCCGCGGGACCGCGTTAGCGTTCAAGCGCGGTTGGGATTGAAAGACAAGAACAATGTGCTAAGACGGTATCTTATTCCCGCTATCGCCGCCGGCTGGCTGACGATGACCGACCCCGCGCACCCGAACTCGCCCGCACAGAAGTATCGGACGACACCGCAGGGTTTGGCGCTCCTGAACGCGGCAGGTCAGGAAGAGGACGAGCCTGCGCCTGCGCTCTGATTTTCTGCTATAATCCTCCCATGACGAACACGCTCTTCTACGGCGACAACCTCTCCATCTTGCAGCAGCACATCGGCGACGCCACGGTAGACCTCGTCTACCTCGATCCCCCGTTCAACTCCAATCGCGACTACAATGTCTTGTTCAAGGAGCAGTCCGGCAAGGAAAGCCCCGCCCAGATCAAGGCGTTCGGCGACACCTGGAACTGGGCGGGCGCGGCGGAGGCGTGGGCCGACTTCCCCGCCCTCTGCCCCGTCCCCAAGGTGATCGAGCTGATGCGCGGCTTCCACAACACGCTGGGCGAGAACGACGTGATGGCGTACCTGGTGATGATGGCCCCGCGCCTCTACCATTTGTGGCGCGTCCTGAAGCCCACCGGCAGCCTCTACCTGCACTGCGACCCGACGGCCAGCCACTACCTGAAGTTGGTCTTAGACGCTATTTTCGGGGCGAAGAACTATCGCAATGAGATTAGCTGGAAAAGATCAAGCGCCCACAGTGATACCAAGCAAGGCATGAGGCGCTGTGGCCGCATCCGTGACATCATTTTCTATTACACCAAAAGCGATAACTATCACTGGAACACACTATACACGCCCTACACGGCTGACTACCTGACATCGGAATACCGTCATATTGCTCCTAATGGTCGTCGCTATAAGGAAACGGATTTAACGGCGGCCAAGCCGGGGGGCGACACAAAATATGATTGGTATGTCAAGCGCGAAGCAGCCGCTGGCGGGAGATGGACAGCCGACCTAGAGGAAGATTTTCGTAATCCTAAACCGGGTTGGACATATAAAGCGGTGCCGCCCTATAACGGTCGCTCGTGGGCGTACTCCAAAGCGAACATGAGGCAGTTTGTTCTCAGCGGACATATCATCCACCGTGAAACCGGCATTCCGCGCTTGATGCAGTTCGCTGATGAAATGCCCGGTATCCCGTTGCAAGATGCCTGGGACGATATACCGCCCGCCTCTGGTGCTCAATGGCTCGGCTACCCAACCCAAAAGCCTATCGCTCTGCTCGAACGCATCATCAACGCCAGCAGCAACCCCGGCGATGTCGTTCTTGACCCATTCTGCGGCTGCGGAACGGCCGTCGTCGCCGCCCAAAAACTAGGCCGCCAGTGGCTCGGCATTGACGTGACGCCCATCGCCACCTCCCTCATCCAGAAGCGCCTGTTCGACATGTTCGAGGCGCGCGACATCCGCCTGCTCTCCGCCGCCGATAAGGCCGGTGCCGCCACGCTCGCCCGCGCGTTCCGGGTTGAAGGGCTGCCCACCGACGAGGCCGGGGCGCGGGCCATGTTCGAGGCCGACCACAAGAAGTTCGAGATGTGGGCCGTCGGCCTGGTCCCGGCCATCCCGCAGGAGAAAAAGGGCGCGGACGGCGGCATAGACGGCCTGGCCTACTTCGATGTCGGCGACAAAGACCTCACCAAAGCCGTCGTCCAGGTCAAAGGCGGCAAGGCCGGCGCCCCCGACGTCCAGCAGCTCGTCGGCGCGATGAGCAAAACCGGCGCGGCCCTCGGCTTCTTCGTGACCCTGGAAAAACCTACGGGTAAGATGTTCGCCGAAGCCCTCTCAGCAGGCTACTACAAGGCCAAAACCGGCGTTGGCAGACAAGTCCCCGCCATGCAGATACGCACCGTCGGCGAACTGCTGGCCGGGAACCACTTCGACTTCCCCGTCACGGTCGGCTCCAACGTCTCCTTCAAATCCGCCGCCCAGGTCGCGGCGGCGGCAGGCCAAGCCGGGCTGGATTTATAGACGAAGCGGGTATAATAGTAGACAGAAAAGCCCAACCGCTCCGAGGCAGCCCGGACGTAAGAAAGCAGCAACAAATTTGCGAAAACGAACTGCCACGGATCGCCCCCTAGCCCCCAATTCTGGGGGAACCGGAGAAGGGCAGGAGGGTCGGGAGACCCGACCCCTACACCAAAACCGTAGGGGCGGGGTCCCCCCGCCCTTCCTTTCCTCCCTTCCCCTCCTTTATCCGCTCCTACTCCCCCAGAATTGGGGGCCGGGGGGCGATCCGGCTCTTTAAGGACAACAGCTTTGACTGACACAACGATACGAACCTCCACGCCGCCGCAAGACGCCCCGCCCGCGCCCCCGGCCTACTTCCTGTCGCTGACGGTGGAAAACTTCCGCTGCTTCGGCCTGGCCCAGACGCTTGACCTCTCCCGTGGCGAGAACCGCCCCGCCCCGTGGACGATCATTTTGGGAGAGAACGGGGTCGGCAAGACCACATTACTCCAATGCCTGTCTGCGTTTCGGCCTGACCCTGATGATTTCTTTGACTATAGCGCGATTAATCCCAGAAAGGTAACTTATCTAAACTACGGCCCTTTTATTGCTTTATACGAAGGGGCGTCGGGGCGTATAGGGGTGAGGCGAAAGTCGGAAGAAAGTCGGATTCATCTGACTTTTTGTTCGAGGAATGGATTACAAGAACGTAGTCCAAAGGCACAGGTTAAGCATGTCTCAGTCTCGCTACTTGACAACCTTATAAAAATAGACCCCCTCGACACTGAAGTGGAGAACTTGATCTGCTACGGCTACGGCGCGAGTCGGCGCATGGGCAAATCGTCTCTCTCGGAACAGCGCACCGACGACACGACCGCCAGCCTCTTTTCTGATGACGTGGACCTCATCAATGCCGAAGAATGGCTGCTGCAAGCCGACTATGCTGCCAGCCGAGCGCCAAAAAACAACACGCGCGCCGCACAGCGCCGGGACCAGATCAAAGAAATCCTCAAGGTGCTTCTCCAAGACATAGATATAAAGGATGTGCGGTTTAGCGATCCAGAGGAAGAACTCAGCGTCCCGTCTGTGGAGTTCCACACGCCCTATGGCTGGGTAAGGCTGAAAGACCTGAGCCTCGGCAGCCGGACGCTGATTACTTGGATGGTGGACCTCGCCAGCCGCCTCTTTAACCGCTACCCCAAGAGCGCAAACCCGCTGGCGGAACCCGCCGTCGTGCTGGTGGACGAGATTGACCTGCACCTGCACCCGCGCTGGCAGCGGACCCTGCTCCGCTTCCTCAGCGAGCGGTTCCCCAACACGCAGTTCATCGCCACCGCCCACAGCCCCCTCGTCGTCCAGGCCGCCGAAGACGCCAACATCGTCCTGCTGCGCCGCGAGGGCGACCATGTGGTGATTGACAACGACGTGGAACGCATCAAGAACTGGCGCGTGGATCAGATCCTCACCAGCGAGCTATTCGGCCTGGAAAGCGCCCGCCCGCCGCAGGTCAGTCCCGCCCTGGAGGAGCGCAAAAGGATACTTTCCAAAGCGCGTCTGACCAAAGCGGATGAAAAACGGCTGGCGGCGCTGGAAGCGCAGATCGGCGATCTGCCGACCGGGGAAACGCCGGAAGACTTGCAGGCGATGGACATCATCCGGCGCGCGGCGACCTTGCTGAAATCCTAACGGGGCGACCTACGGTGATCAAAATCTCGAAGCCGCCCGCCCCCGCCGTGCTGCAAGGGCGCGGACAGGCCAAGCGGGCGAAACACTGCGCCGACTATGACCGCTCCCCGGCAGACTACGAAGCGGGGGCAAAAACCTTCACCTTTGATGATGCCCTTTACGGTCATGCGTCGGTGAAACAAGCGCTGATCGCCGCCCAGCACGGCAAGTGCTGCTTCTGCGAAAGGAAGATCGGCGCGGAAGGCGACGTGGAGCATTTCCGCCCCAAAGCCAGTTTTTGTCAGGGCGAGCGCTCCCCGCTCGAACGGCCGGGGTACTACTGGCTCGCTTACGAGTGGGACAACCTCCTGCTGGCCTGCCCCATCTGCAACCAGCGCTTCAAAAGGAACTACTTCCCGCTCCGCAGCCCGCGAAGCGGGCAAGAAACCATCACGGCGACGTGGCGCAGGAAGAACCGCTCTTTATCCACCCCGCCGAAGTGGACCCCGCCCGCTTTATCGGCTTCCGCCAGGAAGTTCCCTATGCGATTAACGGCAATAAACGCGCAAAAGAGACCATCAAAGCGCTGGGGCTGGACCGGGAAAACCTGAACGAAGACCGGCGCGACCATCTGAAGACTCTGAACACCTACCAAGAAATCCTCATTCTGGAAGCCAGCCTCGTGGCGACACCCGAAGGCAGGCGGCTGGTCGCGAAGGCTAGAGCTTTTCTGTCAAGCGCGTTCCTAGACAGTGCGAAGTTTGCCGCCATGACAAGAGCGGCAGCGGGACAAGCTGGGCTGGATTTGTAGCCTGATCGGGTATAATAGTAGACAAGTGAAGGCACGAGGGTTGGGGAAAGCGTGGAGAAAGCATCGCGATTTTGCGAAAACGAACTCCCTTCGCTCGCGGGCGCAAGAGAAGAGCACAACGCCGTCCCTCTCCCGTCCCCTGGACGGTGGGCACTTTGGAGCCTCGGAATTCATTCCGTGGCGTTCCGGGGCAGGGGAGATGTGACAAAGCATCGCATTTTGCAAAAACGAACTGGAGTGGGTAATGGAAAGGGCGCTTTGGATCGGCACATCCGGCTGGAGCTATGACCACTGGCACGGGGTCCTGTATCCCCACGGGCTGCCGGTCGCGGACCGGCTGGACTGCTACCTCCAGCGGTATCCGACGGTCGAAGTCAACAGCACCTTCTACCGCTGGCCGCCGGACGCGACATTCGCGCGCTGGTTTCAGCGGCTCCCCGAACACTTCCAGATGACCGTCAAGGCCCCGCGCGGCCTGACCCACGGGACTCGCCTGTATCAGCCGGAGCGGTGGCTGGCGCGGATCGAGCCGGGCCTGCGCGCCCTCGGCCGCAAGCGCGGCGTGTTTCTGGTGCAGCTTGCGCCCCAATTCGAGTATGACTACGCCCGCCTGGAGTACTTCCTGCGGCGCCTGCCGCCGTGGCTCAAAACGGCGGTGGAACTGCGCCACCCAAGCTGGAACCGGGACGACATCTTTGCCCTGCTGGAAGAAACGGGGGCCGCCTACTGCGTCATGAGCGGCGCCGGGCTGCCCTGCCTCCTGCGGGTGACGGCCCCCTTCGCCTATGTGCGCCTGCACGGGCCGGACACGAATTCCCTCTACGGCGGCTCCTACTCGGACGACGACCTGCGCTGGTGGGCGGACCGCATCCGGGAATGGCAGGGGATGGGCAAAGAAGTCTTCGCCTACTTCAACAACGACGGCGAAGGGAATGCCGTGCGGAACGCCGACACCCTGGCCGCATTCCTGCGCTGACGGAGTGCAGACTCCGTAGGGGCGCGATTCATCGCGCCCTTTCCCGTCATCGCGCCCTTTCCCGTCATCGCGCCCTCTTCCCCTTTGCCTCCCCCAGAATTGGGGGCCGGGGGTGATCTGAAGCCTCATCGTAGGGCCGCTACTCCCTCCTCATCCGCTCGGCCACCGCCAGCGCATCGCCCGTCGCCGCGCCCTGCGCCGTGTTGTCGAAGATGCACCAAACGGGAACGGAGCGCGCCGCCGCGCGCAGAGTGGTCGCCAGCGCCTCCAAATATGCTTCGGAATACGCTGAGTAGTACACGCGCGGCGACCCGTGCAGCCGGTAGTAAACCAGGCCGTCCCAGCCGCCGGGCTGGGCTGCCGACGGCACGGGCGCAGGGTCGGCAGCGACGCGCGCCACTTGGTGCTGGACCAGGACTTGCTCCGCGTCGGGCCGGCACCAGCTTGGATGACGCGGCTCACAGACTACGCTTCCGATGAAGCGCTCCCGCAATGCCGCGAAGAACGGGACCGCGACCGCGCCCTCGAAGGCCAGGCTGGGCGGAAGCTGCACCAGCAGCGGGCCGAGCGCCTCCCCCAGCGCGCCGCATTCGGCGAGGAAGCGGTCTAAAGATTCCTCCGGGTTTGCCAGCCGCCGCAGGTGGGTGATCTCGCGGGGGACTTTGACGGCGAAGCGGAAGCCGTGCGGCGCCGACGCCGCCCAGCGCGCATAGGTGGCAGGCCGGTGCGAGCGGTAGAAGGACGAGTTGATCTCCACAGCCGCGAACCGCCGGGCATAACGCTCCAGGTGGCTGCCTTCTTCGGGAAACCGAGCCGCGTGTTCTTTGGGGACGCTCCACCCGGCGCAGCCGACCCGGATCACCGGCGGCGACTCTTGAAGGGTCATGCCCATTTATATCCAGGCTGCGAAAGGCGAAAACCCACGCCGTATGACCCGCAGTGGTCTGCACGGTGCGAAGCGGAGCGGCGGCTGACCGGCGACGGCGGCCTGAGCGCGGATTGACTCCGGCCTGCCTTGCGTGTCATACTAAGGGCGGATTTTAGAGAATACCTACTTAAACACACGTTTACAGACACCCAAGGAGAACCACCCATCATGGCAGTGCGAGTCGGCATCAACGGCTTTGGCCGCATCGGGCGCATCACCTACCGCGCCATCCAGGAGCGCTACCCCAACGGCGAGATCGAGGTCGTCGCGCTTAACGACCTGACGGACGCCAAGACCAATGCCCACCTGCTCAAGTACGACAGCAACTACGGCCCCTACAAGGGCGGCGATGTCGTGGCAGAGGACAAGGACATCATTGTCGGCGGCAAGAAGATCACCGTTTTCGCCGAGAAGGACCCCGCCGCCATCCCCTGGGACGCGGAAGGCGTGGACGTGGTCGTCGAGAGCACCGGCTTCTTCACCGACGCCACCAAGGCCGTTGCCCACCGCGAGCACGGCGTCAAGAAGGTCGTCATTTCGGCCCCCGCCAAGAACGAGGACCTGACCATCGTGCTGGGCGTCAACGACACCATGTATGACCCGGCGAGGCACAACGTCATCTCCAACGCCTCCTGCACCACCAACGGCCTGGCCCCCGTCGCCAAAGTCCTCAACGACAAGTTCGGCGTCGAGAAGGGCCTGCTGACCACGATCCACGCCTACACCAACTCCCAGCGGACGGTGGACACTGCCGCCAAGGACCTGCGCGACGCCCGCGCCGCCGCCCAGAACATCGTCCCTAGCTCCACCGGCGCGGCCAAAGCCGTCGGCCTAGTCATCCCCGAGCTGAAGGGCAAGTTCACCGGCATGGCCTTCCGCGTCCCGACCCCGACCGTCTCCGTCGTGGACTTCACCGCCCTCTTGGGCCGCGACGCTTCGCCGGACGAGATCAACGCCGCCATGAAGGAGTACGCCGACGGCCCCATGCAGGGCATCTTGCAGTATTCCAACGAGCCGCTGGTCTCCACCGACCTCAAGGGCAACCCGCACTCGTCCATCTTCAGCGCGCTGGACACCATCGGCCTGGGGTCGTTCGTCAAGGTCGTCTCCTGGTACGACAACGAGTGGGGCTACTCCTGCCGCGTCGCCGACCTGCTCAAGTTCCTCGGCGACAAGGGTCTGTAAGGACATAGCGGCCGGGGAAAAGATTTTCCCCGGCCTGGAGTTCACCATGCCGCTGTTGAGTCGCTTGGCGCGTCAGGAGACCGTCGGCGATATGCTGCTGGCCGCCAACGCCCGTTATGACGAAGGCTTATCGCTGCTTGACGCCGGGTATCGCGACGGCGGCATCTATTTGTTAGGCTATGCGGCCGAGATGATCCTTAAAACCTCTTTCTGCCGCGTGGACGCGACTGTTCCTCCTTACATCACGGTCAGAAGCCGCTTCGGCATTGCTGAGAGGCACTGGAGGCAGAACGTGATTAGCAGCCCGCTCCCGCCCGGCTATGAGCACAGCCTTCGTTTCTGGGAATTCGTTCTTCCGCTGGAGAGAAGAGCGCGGCACAAGCCCGCGTTGGGTATCATCGTCTCTCAGACGCTGGCCGGATGCGTCGGAACTGTGGCCGACAATTGGGATGTCAAGATGCGTTATCAGTCCAGCATTGCCACTGCGCGAGAGGCTGACAGTGTGCGTGATGCTGTCGGATGGCTGCGCGACAATCAAAGAGCTTTATGGAGTTGAGCCATGTCCCTTGTCATGTTACGTCAGAACCAGCAGAGCAACGTCGACGGCTTGCAGCAACGGCTGACGGAGGAATTTCTGCACCCAGCGGATGAGTACGCTCCACCTTTCATCAACATCGAGCGCCCTGGTGCCAGCATCCATCTGCTGGTCGTCTGGGATGAGTGGCACGATTTGAGTCAGCAGGATCGCTCCTACCTCATTCTGCGTGCATATGAGGCGGCGGAAGGCGTGGATGCCGCCGCCGAGGTGAGCGTGGCGATGGGGCTGACGAGCGCCGAAGCGGAACGCCTCGGCTTCGAGTTCGAGCCGCTTGCCGCCTAGAGCGGTTGCCCGACTTTCCCATCAAGGTCGTTTCGTGGTACGACAACGAGTGGGGCTACTCCTGCCGCGTTGCCGATCTGCTCAAGTTCCTCGGCGACAGGGGACTCTAGGCCGATCTCACAGTGAAAAAAGGGCGCGGCGGATGCCGCGCCCCCGTTCCATAACAACCTGCCTGCGAGGCTGATGATGCCGATACGCCCTCTCATTTCTGGGCAAGACGAGTCAGTTGACGGGTTTGAAGCCGCCGCTGAAGATATGTATGAAGCGGGCTTCAATCTGATGGCCTCCGCGCAGTCCGGTCAGGGCGTGTACCTCATGGGGTACGTTGCCGAGATGCTGCTGAAAAGCGCTTATTTTCGACTGCGCGGTTTTGCTGCTCAACAAGTGATAACCATGACCGACCTTCGGGATGCGGTTCAGCGGCACCATCTGGCGCTTCCTGCGGAGAAGTTCCATGACTTAGAACTGTGGGCGCAGTTGATCATCGCAGAGCGGGCATTAGCTAGTCTCTCCAATCCAAATATGGAGAGTGACTTGCAGACTAAGGCCACTCGGCTAAACATGAACTGGTCCGTCAAAATGCGCTATCATGTTCTTCAGGGCGTCGTTAAACAGGATTTGGAAGATGTTCTAGACGACGTTGTCTGGATAAAAAGCAACCATCAGGACTTTTGGAGGTAATCATGCCAGTAGCGCGAAGGGTCGGCACAATCGAGCGGATAAAAACGGAACAACTCTTGGAGCGTTTGCTTCAAGAATGGCGTGCCCAGCAGGCCGGTGAAGGTGAACCTCTGATTATAGAAGAAGCGCCGCGTGACGGCGACCGTCCGAACCACCTGTACGTCGTGTGGAGCGAGTGGAATGACCTGACTCCATTGGAACGCTCGCGTCTTATCATGCAAGCGTATGAGAAGTACCGGGGGCGCGATCTCGCTAACAGTGTCACGCTTGCGATGGGCCTAACGCCGGATGAAGCGCGGAAAATGAACATCGAGTTCTGAGTAGCTTCGTCAAGGTCGTCTCCTGGTACGATAACGAGTGGGGCTACTCCTGCCGCGTCGCCGACCTGCTCAAGTTCCTCGGCGACAAGGGACTCTAGTCTGCCCGCGCAACCCTGTTGTGCCTACGCAGCAGGGTTGCGAAATCAACAGGAGAATGGTATAATAGCAGCATCAGTTAGGAGGTCCGACCTTTTTGGACCGTGGGAGCAAGGTCTCCCCCTAACTGTCCCCCTTCTCCTCGGAGAGCTATGTACCTCCTTTATTCAGATGAGTCCGGCACCACACATGATGCAAGCCAGCAATACTTCGTACTTGCCGGCTTTTGCGTCTTTGAACGACAGGGGTTCTGGGTAAGCAACGAACTGGATAAAATCGCAGCCCGCTTTAATCCTGCTGATCGGCATCGGTGGAACTGCACGGTAGTCCCATGCTCGCGGGGCGAGGGATGTGGCGGGGCTACCCGAAGCAGCAGAGAGAGCAAGCCGTGGAGGACATTTTGACTGTGTTCATGGCTTCGCATCAGAGTAACAGGCTCTTCGCCAGCGTGATCAAGAAAGTTTCCGTCTCGCCGAATGACCCCGTGGAAGTTGCCTTCGAGCAGTTGGCAAGCCGCTTCGACCAGTATTTGATGTGGCTCCATAAGGCAGGCAATACCCATCGCGGTTTGATCATCTTTGATAAATCCACTTATGAAACCACCATTCAGTCACTAGCGACCGACTTCCGCACCATCGGCCATACTTGGGGCATCATCAGGAATTTTGCTGAGGTGCCGCTGTTTCTGGACTCCAGAGCTTCGCGCCTCATCCAGTTGGCTGATGTCATCGCTCACTCGATTTTTCGCCACTTCGAGAAGGGCGACTCTCGGTTCTATGCTCTTATTCGATCTGGTTTTGACTCCGAAGGCGGCATCATCCACGGTTTATACGAGGTTCACTGACGCCTGTTCGCGCCGTGGACACCATCGGCCTGGGGTCGTTTGTCAAGGTCGTCTCCTGGTACGACAACGAGTGGGGCTACTCCTGCCGCGTCGCCGACCTGCTCAAGTTCCTCGGCGACAAGGGACTCTAAACCGCCTTTGCACTGACAAGAAGGGGGCGCGGCATCCGCCGCGCCCCTTTAGCTTTTCGCCTTTGCGGGTATAACCGTGAGGTGGCGGGCAGGCGCGGCGGCGCCGGGAGGAACGACACGATGCGCCTTTTCGGTCAGGGAAGCGACAACCCCTACATGGCCTCGGATCGAGGGCTTGCCAACCCGCGCCCGGACGTCCTGAGCGGGGTCCGATATCAGATCATCCCCAGCGCGCGGGGGCTGCCGATGGCGCAGCTCGATCTGCGTTTCCGGCGCGACCTGCCTGCCGTCGCCAACCCCGACATGACGCTGGCCGTGCTGCTGGACCGCAGCGGCTCCATGAGTGAGGCATTCCGGGAAGGCCATGTCCTCAACGTCGCCGCCGCTATCCTGAACCACGTCGCCCAAGCCGGAGCCGGGTACGACCTGGCCTTCTACGACAGCCAGGTCTCCTACGCCGGCCACATTGGAAGCCTCCCCGCCCTCCGGGCAGCGATCGCGCAGAACGGGCCGCGCGGCGGCACCTATGTCACCGAAGCCCTGCGAGGGGCGATCCAAAAATACCGCACCCGGCGTGGGCTTTATGTCATCGTCATCACCGACGGCGAGTTTTCCGACAAACTCGAGGTGCAGCAGCTCGTCCTGAAGGAACTGCTGCCGCAGGTCACGCCGGAAAACCCTTACGCCTTCCGGCTCCACTTCGTCGGCGCGGGCGAGGGCGTGGACCACGCCTTTCTGCGCCAGATCGAGGCCGATGCTGCCGGACAGGGCATTCCCCTGGTCACGCAGCACCACCATGCCCACCTCAGCCACAGCCATGCCAGCATCCTGGACGAGCTGGACCGGGCGTTCCTCGGCGTGGGGACCGGGGCCACGTTCGGCTCGCAGGCGCTGCTGGCCGGCCCGTCCCAGCCCGGAGCGCCGGACCCGGTCATCCTGCACACCGCTGAACCCACAACCCGGCGGACGTGGGACGGCGGGGTGGGGACGCCCGGCTTCCTGCCGCGCCGCGTCCTGCTCGGCTGCGAGTATGCCCCTGCCCACCCCGAGAGCCTGCCGGTCGCCGTGCAGTTCCAAAGCAACGACCGGTGCCTCCATCAGCTCGTCGTCCCCGTCCCGCTGCCCCGCCAGGCGTCGGCCCCCCCCACGCTCGCCCGGTCGCGCAAGCCGGGCTTCCACCTGCCCTGGTCGCACCACTCGCCCGAAGAAGAGGCGGCGCGGGCCGAGGCGGACCGGCAGCGGGCCGCGCTGGCGCAGCAGGTCCTTGAAGTCCATCAGGCGGAAACGCAGCGGCAGGGGCGCGACTTGCAGCTGCTGGGTCAGGGCGGCATCCCGACGCAGGCGACCGAGCGGCTCAAAGAGATCGGCAGCGGGGGCGCAGAGGGTGTCTTGTTCACCAGCGACCTGTCCCCGGACGAGGCCGCGCTGCTGCGCCGCGAGGGATACCGGGCGCGCGGCCTGGTGACGGGCAGCGCCATGTACCACGTCGGCCAGGCGTATGCATCGTCGCAGGGCGACTGCGAGGTGGATGTGCTGTCCAAAGCCTATGACGCGGCGACCGACCTGGCCGTCTCGCGGATGCGGCAGGAGACAAGGCTGATCGGGGCGCACGGCGTGGTCGGCGTACGCCTGTCCGTGGTGCGGCACGAGTGGGCGGACAAAACGGTCGAGGTCCAGGTGATCGGGACAGCCGTGCAGGGGCCGGGGGCCGCGCCCGCCGACCCGTGGATGAGCGACCTGTCGGGGACGGAATGGTGGGCGCTGCACCGAGCCGGTTACGAACCCGCCGCCCTGGTCTGGGGGCACTGCACCTGGTTCATCCTGACGACCTATCAGGACGAGCAGATCGAGCGGTCGTGGAGCAACCAGGAACTGACCCACTGGAGCGCCGCTTTGGGGAAGGCGCGCAGCCTCGCGATGGCGCACCTGACGCGGGAGGCCAAGAAGCACCACGCCACCGGCATCACCGGCGTCCAGATCGCGCGCCGGATGGACGAAGTCCGGCTGTCCGGGCCGGGTGAAGACCCGGCTTATGAGCGGGAGCATCACAATCTGGTCGTCAGCATCATCGGCACAGCCATCCGCCTGCGGCCCGACGCGCCGCCCGGCGTGACGCCGACGCTGCAAATCCTGTCGCTGCGCGATGGCAAGATCTCCGCCGTCGCCCTGGGCGCGTCCGACGCCAAAATCGAATGAGACCCAAAGTTATCTAAAATCGAGGAACCCATGGATCCAACCACGAACGATGCGCCCATCGCCGCCCTGCCGCAGCACGCGACGGAGCGACTGGCCGAGATGCGCGGGCGCGGCGAGCAGAACCGGCTGTTCACGAGCGACCTGTCCACCAGCGAGCTTCTCTTAGTCAAAGAAGCCGGTTTCGACCCGGTCGGCCTGGTCGTCGGCAGCTCGATCTACCACGTCGGCTACCAGCAGTCCGCCTGGTCGCAGAACCAGGAGATGACCGTCTTGACCCAGGCGATGTACCACGCGCGGGAACTGGCGATGGACCGCATGGAGGAAGAGGCTCACCAACTGGGCGCGGACGGCATCGTCGGCGTCCGCCTGGAAGTCAACCACAAGGAATGGGGCAGCCACATCGCCGAGTTCGTCGCCATCGGCACGGCCATCGTCCACCGGGGCGACCCGCACCGCTACAAGAACAAGCACGGCCGCCCGTTCACCTCGGACCTGTCCGGCCAGGACTTTTACATCCTCCTGCGATCCGGCTACCGGCCCCTGGGCATGGTCATGGGCAACTGCGTGTACCACATCGCCTCCCAGTCGTTCGGCAACTTCATGCGGACGTTCAGCCAGAACACGGAGCTGACCCAGTATACCCAGGCGCTTTACGACAGCCGCGAGCTGGCGATGGAGCGGATGCAGAAGGAGGCCGAGGAGCTAGGGGCCAAGGGCGTCGTCGGCGCGAACATCCACGAGCGGACGCACGCCTGGGGCGCGCACGTCATCGAGTTCTTCGCCATCGGCACGGCGGTCGAGGAGATCAGCGCGGACCATGTGATCGAGCCGCCCGTGGTCGTGCTGCCGCTCAACAGCTAGGCGAAGCGTCTGTCACGTCGTCAGCCGTTCGCGTGCCGTCTCGCCGCGCTTGCCGACCGGGACGTGTTTCGCCGCCGCTGCCAGGCCGAAGCGGGGCATGTTGGCGTAGATCGTTTCGTAGCGGCCCGCCGCCACCTCGTAGGTCTCGTGCCAGATGCCGACGCTGCCGTCTTTGCCCACGGACTTGTTGAACCGCTGCCATGCCTTCAGGTGCGTCTCCTGCGGCGACCGGGCGAACCGCTCCAGGTCTTCGGTGGAGCGCCAGTACTGGATCAGGCCGATGCCTCCCCGGTAGAGTATCGCTTCCCCACCCAGGAAGCCGCTGTCCGGGTTTCCGTAAAGTGAGCGGAGCATCGGCCCCATCGCCAGGGCCGTCGGCACCCACTTGTGCAGGGCCAGGAGTTTGTTGACCCGCATCCCAATCAGAAAGACCACGAACGGCTCCTCGGTGTCGGCGGTGAACCGCCCTGGAAAAATCTTCGCCATTGACTTCATTCTCCTTCCCGCAGATGCGCTTCCAGTTGTTCCAGCAGCGCCAACGCCCCCCGCAGCTCCTCCCGCTGGAACCCGGCCAGCGTCTCGTCCGCCAGGGCAATCGCGTGCGGCAGCGCCTCCTGCAAACGTGCCTTCCCGGCCTCGGTCAAAACCAAGAGGAATGTGCGCCGGTTCTCACCCGCCTGCCGCGCCAACCAACCGCGCTCCACCATCCGGTTCGTCAGCACGGAGACCGTCGCGCGCTCGATCAACAGGCGCTCCGCCAAAGTCGAAGGAGGAATCCCTTCCTCCCCGCCTTCTTCCCAGATCGTCAGCAGCATTCGGAACTGTGCCTGGGTCAGTCCGAACCGGGCGAAGTGCTGATCGAACTGCGCCGCCATGCGCGTCCCGATACGCATCATCGCCGTGCAGACAAATGAGGGCAGAAGTTCATCACTCATAATTAGTATTATAACTGTTAGTATACTAATTGTCAATGGTCGAGGGAATCTTTTTCGCAGCGGGTATACTAAGACCGCTTTGCGTTTCTTCTGAATTCGACTGCGAGGACAACATCAATGAGCTTCAACAAAAAGACCGTGGAAGACGTAGACGTGGCCGGCAAGCGCGTCCTGGTGCGCGTGGACTTCAATGTGCCGCAGGATGAGGCGGGCGCGATCACCGACGACCGCCGCATCCGGGCGGCCCTGCCCACCCTCCAATACCTGACGGAGAAGGGCGCGCGCGTCATCCTGATGAGCCACCTGGGGCGGCCCAAAGGCAAACCCGACCCCAAGTACACGCTGAAGCCCGTGGCCGAGCGGCTCGCCCAGCTCACGGGGCAGAAGGTGGAACTGCTGGACCGAGATGCCTTCGAGTCGCCCCAGGTGGTTCAGACCTTCGAGCAGCCGGGAGCATTGGTCCTGCTCGAAAACCTGCGCTACACGCCGCGCGAGGAGGCCAACGACCCCGAGATGGCGCGCGATCTGGCGAAGCTGGCCGACGTCTACGTCAACGACGCCTTTGGGGCCGCGCACCGCGCCCACGCCTCCACCGAGGGCGTCGCCCGCGTGATGACGGAGGAGGGCAAGCCCGCCGTGGCGGGCTTCCTGCTCAAGAAGGAACTGGACTACCTGGGCAACACGGTCGAAAACCCCGCCCGCCCGTTCGTCGCCATCCTGGGCGGCGCCAAAGTCAAGGACAAGATTCCCGTGATCGAGAGCCTGCTGCCCAAAGTGGACACGCTCATCATCGTCGGCGGCATGGCCTACACGTTCTTCAAAGCGCAGGGCCTGGAGATCGGGAAGTCGCTGCTGGACGCGAACAGCCTGGAGTTCGCCAAAAAGGTGCAGGACGAGGCCGGCGACAAGCTGATGCTGCCTGTGGACGTGATCGTGACCGACGGCAATCCGTTCGACGGCAGCCCCGACGCCCTGCAAACGAAGACCGTCCCGGTCAAGGAGATTCCCGCCGACTGGGAGGGCGCGGACATCGGCCCGACCACCGTGAAGGCGATCACGGCCATCCTGCAAGGCGCGAAGACCGTCATCTGGAACGGCCCGGCGGGCATCTTCGAGTTCGACAAGTTCGCCGAGGGGACCAAGGGCGTCGCGCAGGCGCTGGCCGACAGCGGCGCGACGACGATCGTCGGCGGCGGCGACTCGGCGGCGGCAGTGGAGAAGTTCGGCTATGCCGACAAGATGACCCACATCTCGACCGGCGGCGGGGCGTCGCTGGAGTTCCTGGAAGGCAAAGAACTGCCGGGTGTGGCAGCGCTTCAGGACAAGTAGAAGGGAGCGCGCTCCCCGGCACTTCCAGTGCCGGGTTCCTGTTTGCAGGGATTCCCCTAGTCTATGCCGAACAATGCTTCAGCATTCGCGGTCAGCAGAAGAGGAAACGGCATGAACGTACCAATGGGCGGTGGATATGGAGGAGGCGGGTACGCGCCGGTGGCGGGCCGCGTGGATTTCGCCTGGTTGAGTGAGGCGTGGACCCTGTTCTCGGCCCGCGCGGGTGTCTGGATCGGGGCGTTCCTGCTTTACAGCCTCATCGCCTCAGTCCTCTGGCTGCTGTGGTCCGTTCCGACCGGAGTACTGAACACCGTTCAGCAAACCTACGTCGCTATCTTGAACCATACCGTCCCGAGCGTCCGCCAGCAGAACCCTTATTATGAGTTCGCGCGGACACAAGGATTTACCCTGCTGCTAACGGGAGTTAATGCCATTTTCTTCGCCGGCTTCTACCGGATGGCGCTGCGCCAGGCGCGCGGGGAAGCTATTGGTGTCGGCGGGATCTTCTACGCCTTCCCCCAAGCCCTGCCGCTGGCTGCCGTCGCCGTCTTCACCGCCGGCGCAATCGTGCTCCTGGAAGCGCTGGCTCTCGGCCTCCTGCACTTGACGGGGATACCAGGGCGGCAGGCGGTTTCGCTCGTGAGCCTGATCGTCGCGATCCCCTCCATCATCCTGCAAGGATTGCTGATGTTCGCGCCCCTGCTGGTATTGGATCAGCGGGCCGGCCCCACGGACGCCATCCTGGGCAGTGCGCGCCTCCTGAAAGGCCAGTCACTGATGGGCATCCTCTTCTACTTCATCGCCGCTCTGATCGGCGGCCTGGGCATTCTGGCCTGCGGCGTCGGAATGCTGGTGACCTACCCGCTCTTTTTGATCAGCATCGCGGTCGGCTACCTCGCTCTGACGCAGCCCCCGCTGCCCGCCGCCTACCCGCCGTACCCGTATGCTGCGCCCGCGCCGGGTGTCTGGCCGCCGCCGCCGGGCCAGTCGCCTTACGGACAGCCGCCCCCTCCGCCCGCGCCAGGCGGGTCGCCCCCACCACAATGATCCGCTTTGCCGTAGTCCTGGGAACCACCCTGGCCGTGGCGGGCCTGACGCTGGCCGGTCAGCACGCACTTGCCTTGACTTTGGGCATCGCCGTCGGGCTGTTCCTGCTGCTGCGCGGCATGGCGGCGGGCGGGAGCCTGGGCAACGCCCGCCAATTTGAAAAAAAGCCCGCCGACGTGAACGCGCGCATCGGCATCTGCCTGGCGGCGGCGGGGATCGCATCGGCCTCGCTCGGCCACGAGCCGTCGTTCCCCCTCCCGTTCCGGGTCTTTTACATCGTCTGCCTCGTGCTGGCGTCCGTGGGAGCGGTGGCGCTGGCGGGGAAGGGGAGGCGGGGATGAAACCCGGCCGGAAGGCTGGGTCTACGCGGATGGGCCGCCTCTTCAGGGCAGATCTCCTCTTGCCTTTTCCGCCGCCAGCGGCTATACTACTCGTAACTTATGAACGTCAACGCGGGAGCGAAAACCGACAAGGGGCAGCGGCCCAACAATGAAGACCAGTTCGCCGTCGTGGACACGCGCAAGCGGGGGATACGCGCCGACGGCGTCCTGATCATCGCGGACGGCATGGGCGGGCGCAACTTCGGCGAGCAGGCCGCCGCCGCCGCTGTCGAGACCGTCGAAGAGTCGCTGGCCGAGATGCTGGATGTCCGGGAGGGCGGCGCGGTCGTCATGGCGGATGCCCTCGCCTCGGCCTTGCGCAAAGCCAATGCCCGCGTGTACGAGCTGTCCAGCGCCGACGCGGACCGCAAGGGCATGGGGACGACCTGCGTCGCCGCCGTCATCGAGGGCGAGCGGCTGTACGTCGCCCACGCCGGGGACAGCCGCGCCTACCTGCTGCGCGAGGGCGCGCTGCGCCAGCTCACGGCGGACCACTCCTATGTCGCCGAGCAGGTGCGGGCGGGCGCCATCACCGAGGAGGGCGCGCGCAAGTCCCGTTTCCGCAACATCATCACCCGCGCCGTCGGCATCGAGCCGACTTTGGAAGCCGAAGTCGCCGAAGCCGAGGTCCAGCCGGGCGACACCGTCCTGCTCTGCACCGACGGCCTGAGCAACATGGTGGAAGAGGACGACATCGCGCGGACATTGGCGCAGTCCGCCTCGCCCCAGGCCGCCGCCGACAAACTGGTCCAGATGGCGAACAGGAATGGCGGCAAGGACAACATCACCGCCGTCGTCGCCCGCCTGCAAGCCGGGACGCGGACGCTGCGGATGCAGGTCGCCGACCTGGTCCGGCCCGACGCCCCGGCCGGCCCCGAAGACGGTTATGGGAACGGCGCCCATCCCGCCGCCGTCCCCGCCCGCGCCCGCCGCTCCGCCCTGTGGCCGACTCTGGCCCTTCTGTTCCTCGCGCTGGGCGCGGGCGCGTCCGGCTGGCTCGCGCATCGGATGGCCCGCGACGGCTACACGTTCATCGCCGCGCCTCCGTTTGCCGTGAAGCCGGTCCCGCCGCCGCCGCCCCGCCCGCCGGACCCGGCCCACGTCGCCTATGACGCCCCCACCGCTCGAAAACCGTTCTTCTATTACAATCCGGTGCGCGGCAATTTCCTCGCCGTCAGCCCCCAGGACGGCCTGGTGACGGTGGCGACGCTTGCCGGTACGGTCGTCGCCCTTAATCCCGCCGATGGGCAGGTGCGGTACAAATACAGCCTGCCGTTCCTCAAGCCGCAGGCGCCCGCGCCCGCCGGGGCGCTGGGAGCGAACGGCGTCACGGTCCACACCGCGACCGACCCGCAGGGCAACCTGTATGTGTCGGACGCCGTCGCCAAGACGGTCACCAAGTACCGCCCGAACGGCGAGGCCCTGGGCCTGGTCGCCCGCAGCTCTTTAAAGAACCCCCAGGCGATTGGGGCGGCTGCCGACGGCACGATCTACCTGATCGACGCCGAGCGGCTGAAAGTCTTCCACGCCCACCCATCCACGACGCCGCTGCCGCCGATCCCCAAGCCCGCGCCCAAGCCGGTCGCGCCTGTCGCCCCCGCCCTCCCGGCCGTGCCTCCAGCCGACGCCGCTCCCGCGCCCCCGGCATACAGCGGCCGTCACTTCCGCCATTACGGGGCGGGCTACCGGCATTACGGCTACCGGCGCTACAGTGGCGGTCAGCGCTAGGAGGACGGGCGAATGAATTCGCGGCAACAAGTTCACGAAACCGGCCTTCGCCGGTTAGGATTCTTCCTAGTCCGCGAAGGCGGACTTCGCGCCCTTGTTGCTGCGGCTTCAGCCGCCCGCTCCGTGAATACGGACAGAGGAGCATAAGAGTTGCCTCTGGAAATGCTGGGCAAATATGAGCGGCTGGACGTGCTGGGGCACGGCACGTCGGGCATCGTCTACCTCGCCAAAGACACCCTGCTGGGCAAGCAGGTCGCGCTGAAAGAAATCTCGGCCCAGGGCGACGAAAAGCACCGGTTTTTGGAAGAAGCCCGCGTGCTGGACCGCCTGCGCCACCCGAACATCGTCCAAGTCAACAGCGTGGACGAGATCGGCGGCAAGGTCGTCATTGACATGGAGTACGTTCGGGGCCGCAATTTGCAGGACATCCTGCGCGAAACCCCGCATCTCCCCATCCCCCAGGCCCTGGACATCGCCGCCCAGATCTGCGACGGCCTGGCCTATGCCCACTCGCGCCGCACGGTCCACCGCGACATCAAGCCCGCCAACATCCTGCTGACCCGCGAGGGCGTGGTCAAGCTGGTGGACTTCGGCCTGGCCGAAGTGCTGGGCACGCACTCGTTCGCGGGCGGCGCGGGGACCTATGCCTACATGGCCCCCGAGGATTTCCACCCCGAAGAGCAGTCCGACCGCCAATCCGACATCTGGGCGGTCGGCGTCATCCTGTACGAGATGCTGGCCGGCCGTCGCCCGTTCCAGGTTCTCAAATCCAAAGACCCGTTTGCCTGGAAGCGGGCCGTCGAGAACGATCCCCTCCTTCCCATGCATGAGTTTCGCCCGGACGTGCCCCCCCAGCTAGAGGCCATTGTCTCCTATGCCCTGGCGCGGGACAAGGCCGCGCGTTACCGCGAGGCGGGGACGATGGCGGCGGACCTGCGGGCGCTGGGACTGACGGCGTTCAGCGTAGGCGGCAGGGGACCCGGCACTGGAAGTGCCGGGCTACTCTTAAGTGGAAACCCCTCCGGGGTTGAAGACACACTGGCCGCAGGCGCTTCCTCAGTCGCGGAGCGACTTTCACTCGTGAGTAGCCCGGCACTTCCAGTGCTGGGCACATTGCCCGGCTTCCCCGCCTCCGTCCCCGACATTGACTCCTTTCTCTCCACCGCCCCCGACCATTGGGAGGCCGCCCGCGACGCCCTGGTCGGCGGCGCGCTGACCCGCTGGCTCCGCGCGGTCGGCGAGGATCCGCTGGCCGCCGTCGCCGAGGAAGTCGCGCGGGAGGGGGGGCGGGACGACGATGACAAGCTGCGCGACTTCCTCTACCGGGCCGGCATGGAGACGGGGGACGAGGCCCGCCGCGCCTTCGGCGAGGGTCAGCGGATGGCGCGCGGCGGGCGCTACTTCTCCGAAGCCCTTCCCTTACTGCGCCGGGCCGTCCATCTCGACCCCAGCCGGCCCGAATACCCGCAGGAGCTGGCCGCCGCCCTGCGCGCGACCGGCGACGCCGCCGGGGCTGCGCTCGTGCTGGAACAAGCCCTCAATCACCACCCCGCTGCGCGCAATCTGGTCCGCGAACACGCCGCGCTGGCCGGGGCGCAGGTCGCCCTCAGCGATACGCGCGTGGACTTCGGCGTCCTGCGGCGGGGCCAGAGCCGCGTCTGCAAGATCACCCTCCGAAACGACGGCGGGGGCGTCCTGGAAGGCCGCGTCGCCGCCGCGCCCGGCTGGGTCCGCGTCGAGCCGCCCGCCTTTTCGACGCGCAGCCGCCAGACGCTGACTCTGACCGCGCTGACCGAGGGCGTCTGGACCTTCCCCATTGCATATCAAGAGGCCGTGGTCCTGGAAACCTCCGGCGGGCGGCAGGAGATCGCCGTTTCGGCCAGCATCCTGCCCGCCCGCCTGTCCTGGTCCCGCATCGCGCTCTGGTATCTGCCCCTCCTGCTTTGCGCCGCTGCCCCCGCCGCCGCCGCCCTGCTCGGGCAGATGCAGCGCGCCGGCGTGGGCTACGGATGGCAGCCCGGCTTCGTCGCCAGCGGCCTGCTCTTCCTTTCTTTATTCGCCCTGACCTTCGCCGCCGACATCGCCTGGCCCCCGCGCCTGCTCCCCTTGGGCCTGGCCGGGCTGAGCCTCTGGCGCCTTGCCGGAACGGCCCAGAACCTCAGCGGGGGCGGCACCGCGGCCCGCCTCGCTCTGGTGCAGACGCTGACGCCTATCCTGGTCCTGCTGATCTTGCAGACCTGCGCCCTCGCGCTCGACGCGCGCGGGTGGGGCCGGTGGCAGCTCTGGCGCTGGATCATTGGCGCGACGGGGCTGCTGGTGGCCTACTCGTTGCTGCACTTTGGGTAGTCAAATGAGTTGCCCGCCTCGGAGGCTTCGCCGAGCGTCCTGCGGACGGAAGAAGAACAGGCCCCGTCCGTAGGACGGTCAGCGGCGAAGCCGCTCCATAGACGGGTATTTCAATGCCCGGCAAACGGGTAAATATCTCGTATGGATCACACTCCCACAAACGCCGAAGTCGCCGATGTCTTTGAGCAGATCGCGGACATCCTGGAACGCCAGGACGAGAACCCGTTTAAGATACGCGCCTACCGCAATGCCGTCCGCACGCTGGCAAACCTCTCGGAACCCGCCGCCGACATCGCCGCGCGGGGCGAGCTGAAAAAGATTCCCGGCTTCGGCGAGGCCATCGTCGGCAAGACGCAGGAGATTCTGGCGACGGGGACGTGCGCCCTCTTCGAGCGGCTGAAGGCGGAGGAAGCGGCGAAGGCTGGGATGCCCGCGAGCGCGCCGGAACCGTCCCCCGCTCCGGCAGCGCAGGCGGACCAGCCGGAAATCGAGCCGCCGTGGTAGCGCCTCTGCCGCGCGAATTTTACTTGCAGGACACGCGGATGGCGGCGCAGAAGCTGCTGGGCCAGATCGTGCGGCGACGCCTGCCGGCGGGCGAGACGCTGTCGGGCATCATCGTTGAAACCGAAGCCTACCTGACGGATGATCCCGCCTGCCACGCCTACCGGGGGCAGACACCGCGCAACAGCGCCATGTTCGGGCCGCCGGGCCACGCCTACGTCTACTTCACCTACGGCCTGCACATGATGCTCAACCTCGTCTGCGCCCCCGAAGGCGTTGCCGAGGCCGTCCTGATCCGCGCCCTGGAGCCGGTCGAGGGCGTAGACGCCATGCGCCGGAACCGAATGGGGCTGGGGGCGGACAAGTGGATGGAAACCCGGCAGCTCACGAACGGGCCGGGCAAGCTGGCGCAGGCATTGGCCCTGACCCGGCTGTCGCACAACGGAGTGGACGTGACGGACCCGGCGGGCGAGCTGGTGGTGCTGCCGAACGACTACCCGGCGTTCGGCAGGGTGACGACGACCCGGATCGGCATCACCCAGGGCGTGGACCTGCCGTGGCGCTACTACGTCTCCGGCAACCCCTATGTCTCGCGCAAATAGGCTCGCCGTTCAGGGTGGGGAACAATAGACCTCTTGCGTAAGTCTTGCCCGGCCCCGCCGGGGGCCGCCCCGAACCTGCCCCTGAAAACCGGACCTGGCCTTCAGGCCGGGTGAGACTTGTGCAAGAGGTCCAATCATGCCCCTGATCCCCCAACTCTTGCTCGGAATTGTGCTGGCCGCTGCCGTCGCGGCCCTCGCCCACCGCGCGGGCGCGCTGACCCGCAGCGGCGCCCTCGCGGCCTGGGGCGTGGGCGCGATCATCTTCGGCGCCGGCGGCTGGGCGGGGGCCGCCGCCCTGCTGACGTTTTTCGGCACGTCTACGGCCCTGAGCCGCTGGCGTCGGGGGACGAAAGAGAGCCTGGGGTATGAAAAGGGCGGGCGGCGCGACGCGGGGCAGGTGCTGGCGAACGGCGGCGCGGCGGCGGCGTGCGTCCTGCTGCCGTTGCTGCTCCCCCAGGTGAACGTGGCCCGCGTCCATCTGTTGTTTCTGGCGGCCCTGGCCGCGGCCAATGCCGACACCTGGGCGACCGAGATCGGGTCCGCGCTGGGGGGGCGTCCTTACGATCTGAGGACGGGGAGGCCGGCCCCGCCGGGAACGTCTGGGGCGGTGAGCCTGCCGGGGACGCTGGCCGCCCTGGCCGGGGCGGCCCTGCTCGGCCTGTTCGCGGGCGACGGGGCGGGGTGGGGAATTGTGACGGCGGCCGGGGTGGGGGGCGCGTTTGCGGACAGCCTGCTCGGGGCGACGCTCCAGGCGCGCTGGCGCGACCCGCACCGGCCCGGCCATCTGACCGAGCGCTCCCAGGCGGGGCCGCCGGACCGGGGCCGGCGCGGGGTGGACAACGATGCCGTCAACGCCCTCTGCACGCTGGCGGCGGTCGTCCTGGCGCTGTGCCTCCAAAAATAAATTTTCTTGGGATATGTCCAACCCGCAAAAAAGGCGAAATGTGTGTTACAATAGATGTGCAGGTTGTTTCCCACTTCTGATCCCTTGGCATCCTGAGCCATGTTCGAGGAGGGTCGCATTTTGGATGTACCGCCCGGAGAAGCGACGACCGCAGCGCACCGCTATGTTTCCGCCGAGCAGATCGAAGATGTCGTGCGCCAGCTCAAGGATGTCGTGTCCACGCGGGCCGTTCTGGGCCCTTCCGGCCGCATAGATGAGCTGCATGTGCTGGTCAACCCCAAGCGCGCTCCCAAGCAGGTCTCGCGGGATATCGAGTCCGCCCTGCGCGCGCATCTGGACGTCTCGCTCGATTACAAAAAAATCAGCATCGCGCAAATCCAGGGCCGCGCGGCTTTGGGAGGCGGCGTGGCGGCCGGCCTGCCGCGCCTGCGCTTCGCCGACGTTTCCCTTACCGTCACCGGCAGCCGGGGCGAGGCTGTCGTCCACCTGAAGCGGGAGGACGCCGTGTATACCGGCATGGCGACGGGCCATGCCTCCAGCTACAACCAGATGCGCCTGATCGCCACGGCGGCGATCCGCGCCGTCGAGGACGCGCAGGACCAGGATGGGACGATGGTGGTGGAGGACTTGCAGACGGACATCGCTCTGGCCGGGCATAAGGCGGTGACGGTTCTTGTCAGCGCCCTGGCCTCACCCAAGGGCGAAGAGCTTCTCACCGGCTCGGCCCTGATCCGCCATGACGCTTGGAAGGCGGTCGTGAGCGCCACGCTGAACGCCGTCAACCGCCGCCTCAGCATGGCCTTACTAGAAGACGACATCTGACGGAATTCGTAACAAAAAATTCCTGACAAAAAATTCCTGTAATTTTTACCTTGACAATGGAATAATGGATTCGGTTTGGGCTGCTGGAAACTCAAGAGGCCCGAGGGGCCTCACGAGCGAAGACGGAATGATGTCCGAGAGATCGGCGCTTCCGTGACCTGCTGGATACCCACTTGAAAAAGCTCACCCGCATGATTAAGACTGTTGCCACTGCTATCACCGGCTGTGGCGTTGCTAGCCATTGGCCTGGCGACTAGCTCACATCTACCCTGCAATCATCCCTTGCAGGCGGCTGTCGGCTTGTTCACGCGCCAGTGGCCTGATCATTTCTCTGAGCGAGTTGTGTCCGTCGTTTCCAGCGGCCCATATTCTGTTTCCGATGTTTCTGATGTTTTTGGCCCGTTCCGCCGATACTCGCTTGGGGGTTTCCTCCGCCCGGTGAGACACGGCGCTCGTTGGCCGCAGGGATAGCTGTATCTTCCATGTCCGTGCCTTCGACCACAGCACAATCACAACCAGGCGCGACGCCGCGCCCGGCGGCCATGCCCTCTCGGGAAGCGTACTACCGACTGCGCTGGCAGTTGGCGGGCGGTGCGTTGCTGGTAGCCCTGCTTTGCGCCTGGGTTAGCCCAATTCATTTTCACGCCTGGTCGAATGTAGTGTTGCTGACGGCTTTTGCCGTCATTGTTGGTTTGTTGCCGGCGCGGCTGCCGGGCAAGTGGATGGTTACGATCCCTGTCATCCCCATTCTGTTCTCGATCGTCGGTCTCTACGGCGCGACTGCTGCTCTGCTTGCCGCGTCTGTCTCCATGACTGCTACTGGCTTTATTAGCCTGCCGCGTGCCCGCAAATTCCAGGCTAAGTATTACCTCCCCAACATCTTCGCGCATATCCTTGCTGTCGGCGGGAGCGCGTTGCTCTACCTGGTCCTGGAAAGGATGTGCTTTCCCGGAGGCGGTGTGCAGGCTGAGGAGAAAACAGACTGGCGGGCCTGGCTTGCCCTGCCCATCTGCGCCCTGATCGCGTTCGTCGGGAACAACTTGATCGTCACGACCCTGGTCAGCACTTATAATGGAAAGCGCTGGGACATGATCTGGCACGACAACATGCGCTGGATGCTGCCCAGCGCCGTTTTCATGTCTCCGGTCGGCCTCCTGACCGCCGTGCTTTACAACGAGCACTGGTGGCTGGGCATCGGCTTCATCATCGTGCCGATCTATGCGCTGCGGATGACGGCGGTGACGCATGAGCGGACGATGGCAGCGTACAAGCAGGGGGTGGACCTGCTGGGGAAGGTCATGCAGGAGGCGCATCCCTACACGCACGGGCATCTGCACCGGGTCGCCCATTGGGCCAAGCGGATCGCCGAAGATATGCAGCTTCCCGCCGCCTCCATGCAGCACATCGAGGACGCCGCCATCCTGCACGACATCGGCAAGGTCGCCGTGGACGACCGCGTGCTGAACAAAGTCGGCAAGCTGACGGATGACGACTGGGCGATGATCCGCCGCCACCCCGTCACCGGCGCGGACCTAGTCATCAAAATGAGCGTGCTGGACAAGGTCAGCCACTGGATACGCCATCACCACGAGCGGCCCGACGGCAAGGGCTACCCGGATGGGCTGAAGGAAGACGAAATTCCGGTCGAGTCCAGCATCATTTCGGTCGTGGACGCCTTCGACGCCATGGTGGGCGGCCCCGCCAAAGAAGATCAGCGCCCCTACCGCCAGCCGATGTCGCGCGAGGACGCCATCGCCGAGCTGCGCCGCCATGCCGGGACACAGTTTCAAGCCCAGGTCGTGGAAGTCTTCATCACCATCCTCCAGCGCGAAAAAGAGCTGGAAGATACGGGGCGGCATGTCGCCCCCAAGCCGGGCCTCGCCGACGACTCGCTTTGGGCCGCGCCGCCGGTGTCAGGCGCGCTCTCGCTGACCACAGGGGGTTAAACACGCCGTTTCATGCATCCGACACCCATTATCGCGAACACCGTGGCGGCGACGGCCTTTACCTCCGCGCTCCTGGCTATCTTCTTTTACCTCCCGTGGCGCATCCGCCGCTCCTACCGGCAGACCTTCATCGCCATCGCCCGCGCCGTGGAGGCGCGCGAGCCGCACCTGCTGGGCCACGCCGAGCGGACGGCGCGCTATGTGGTGCTGATGGCCCGGTGGCGTGGTCTGGGCTTTGCCGAGACGCGCCGGCTGGAATACGCCGCCCTGCTGCACGGCATCGGCAAGGTGAGCGTCCCCTACGGCCTGCTGAACAACCCGGCCTGTCTCACCAGCCCCGCCGACCGCTTCGTGCTGCGCGATTATGTCCGGGTCGGCGCGGCTATCCTCGACGCCATTCCCGTTTTAAGTCCTGCGGCGGACGCCGTGCGTTACCATCACGAGTATGTGGACGGCAGCGGCTATCCCTTCGGCCGATACGGGAACGATGTTCCCACCGACGCCCAAATGCTGTGCATCGCCAGTGAATATGTGGCGATGGTCACGCCGCGCCTGTACCGGGCGGGGCTGGCCCTGACGCCGGCCGAAGCCGACCTCTACCTGCGCGCGCAGGTCGGACGGCGCTACAGCGGCCGGATCGTTTCTCTGTTTCGGCGGGCCAAGGCAACCGAGCGGCTGCACCTGGCGCTGGTGCGCCTTTTGGACCGTGTCTGCCACCCGCCCCGACTGGCGGCCCTGCCGCGCCGCATACTCTAGCGTACCCTGTGAAATGCTCTTCGTCAGACTTTTCGCCCTTGCCCTTCTCCTCCATGAAAATACGGGCCTTTTCACGCGCGGCCGGAGCTATTTCACGACCTGCTTCCTGCCGACCCTGGGCCTAAGCCTGCCGCCGCGCGCGATGATCGCCCTGCATGGGAGCCTGATCGCGCTTTGCGCGGCCCTCCTCGTCCGGCCCTCCCTTTGGGCGCTCTATCCCCTGCTGCTCCTCGACCTTTCGCTTTTGATCGCCAGCTACTCGCTCCGGCTGTCCAATCACCTCGTCGCGGCCTGGTTCATGGGGCTGCTGCTCTGCCTGGACCTGATGTTCCAGACCCCCGCCCGGCGCGGGCTGGCGCCGACGCCCTTCTTTCTGTCCGGCGTCCAGATCGTGGTCGGCCTGACTTATCTTCTGGCATTCCTGCACAAGCTGAACCCGGAATATTTCTCGCTCCGCATGAGCTGCGGCAGCCATCTCGGCCGTGAATACCTCGAATACCGGGTCAACATCCGGCATCCGGGCCTGCTGAAGATCCAAGAATTCCTATCCATCTACGCGATCTTGGGGTTAGAGATATTGATTCCGGTTCTGCTGCTGTTCCCCCAGACGCGCCCGCTGGGCCTTGTTCTGGCTGTCCTGCTCCATCTGCCGCTGGGATTTTTGGTCCATGTCCACTTCTCTACGCTGATGTATGCCGGATTGTCCGCGTTCGTCGCGCCCGGCGATTGGCCGCGCGTGCTGGCCGCGACGTTCGCCCTGAGCAGGACGAAGCTGGTCCTGTACGTCCTGCTCGGCCTGTATCTTGGGCACCGTTTCGGCGGCTATGGCTACACTCGCCGTCTGCCTGCGTATTTGCATCAGCTCTTTTTCGGCGTTTACTTTCTCGCCGTATTCGCGGTCAGCCTGACGCTGCTGCACGGCGGGCCGCTGCGGACTACGTTCTCCTGGGGCGGTCCCGCCCAGCGCGCGCTGCTCCTGGCTCTGACGCTGGCTTACCTCCTGAACGGGCTGGGGCCGTACCTCGGCGTGAAAACCAACTTCAGCTTCGCCATGTTCAGCAACCTGCGCCCCCTTCCGTGGCGGCACCTGCTCTGGCGCGCAAGCTGGCGTCCGCTCGATTTGGCGCGATACGTCCGCATCGAGACGATCGAGGGACTGCCGGAGGCGACCGAAGTGCAGGGAGAAATGCCCGGCTTTGTCTTGGAGCGTTTAGGGCAATACGACAGGTGGCAGTATTCGGATTACTTCTTCCACGAAGGTCTGCAACTGCTCTGCCGCGCGGCTCCGTCGCCGCTGGTCATCCGCATCGTTTACACCTTGAACGGCCGCCGGCACGAGACGCAGGACTACGCCCGCGAAGCGGCGGCGCACCCGCCGCGCCCCCTGCGTCTGGGGCTTTTCCCGTACACGCTGCCGCTGGACCCAAACGTCCGGCATTGTGACTAGGGGGCATTGTGACTAGGGGGCAGGACGACGAAAAACGCGGGGGCCGAAGCCTTCCGCGTTTTTTATCGTGCCGACCTGTTACTTTTTTCCGATTACTTTTTTCCGAGGAACCGTCCGAACAGGGCAGCGGCCTTGTCGGTGCCACTGAGCACGGGGTCGGGTTTCTTGACGTCGGGCTTTTTGGGCGGCGGGGTCTGGCCCGGCATCTGTTCGATCGGGCGAGTCCGGGTGGAAGGGGCCGCCTGATCCAGCCGGTTCAGCTTGGCCTGGATCGAGTGGCTGGGCGCGATTTGCAGAGCCTTGCGGTACTGCACCGCCGCGTCTTCGTGCTTCCCCATCTGCGTGAGGGAGTCGCCCAAGATGTCCAGCGCGCGCACGTTGCGTGGGTCTATCTCCAGCACTTTCATGCAGAATGCCCCCGCCTCGACCGGCTTGCCGGCCATGATCGCGTTGTCCGCGTCCGCCAGCCGCGCCATGATTGCCTGCATCTTCTCTGCGCTGGGGGGCTGTCCTTGTGGCGCGGCAGATTGCGAATGCGCTGTGCCGTTGGTCTGAGACTGGCCTGCCTGCTGGGACCCCGCCGCCGAGGACGCGCCGTTAGCAGACGCGCCGTTGCTCGACGCTGCGCCTTGCGCCAGGGCGCTGTTGTACTGCGCGCGCCGCTCCGGGTCGGCAAGGATGCGGTAGGCCTGGTTGATCTGCGAAAAGACGCGCTGGCCCAAGTCTTTGTCCTTGACTACGTCCGGGTGGAACCGGCGTGCCAGCTCCCGGTATTTCTTTTTGATCTGGTCCGTGGTCGCCTCTTGGGGGACGCCCAGGACCTCGTAATAATTTCTCTGCAAGCTCATCGTGTACGCTCCGAACGGAATAAAAATAAATGCGGGTTTTGTGAAACGGTTGGTGGCGATCCGACCTCTCTTTCTGGCCGTAAGCGCGGAAAATGGGACAAATAAAATGCCGCGCGTCCGTCCCGGCTGATTTCCCCGCTGAAACCTAATTGGAATCCGGGTCAGCCATGTTGTTCATTTTGTCAAAGTAGCCTGTATAGAAGTGCCCGGCGATGATCGCCACGCGGACGCCCGCAAAGACCAGGGCGAGGGCGCCGAGCGACACGCTGAGTTGGTGCAGACGGACCGCCGCCTCCTGCTCGTAGTATTCGGCGACCTTGTCCATCGTCATGTCCAGGCCGCCCGTCTGCTCGCCGGTTCCGAGCATGGACACCACCATCGGCGGAACGACTCGTGTCGCCTGGAGCGACTCGGCGATGCCGCGCCCGTCCATCAGCGCGGGCAAAGCCGACAGCATGCGCCCTTCCATGAAGGCGTTGCCCGTCGCGGCGGCGGCGGCCTTGAGCGCTTCGGGGACCGACACGCCCGCCGCGTACAGCGAGGCCAGGACGCGCGCGAAGCGCGCCAGGCCGATCATCCGCACCACGCCGCCGATCAGAGGCAGGTGGGCGAGGATGGCGTCATAGAACGCCTTGAACTGAGACGCCATTCGCGTCAGCACGTAGATCGTCAGGACGCCCAGCGCGCAGTCGAGCAGCGGCAGGATCGCCTCGTGAAAATAAAGGCGCACGCTATGCAGGACGACGAGGTCTACGAGCGGCGGCGCGAGAAACGCGACCAGGATCACGACGAATGGATACCACAGCTCGCGCTTGATGCTGTTGCGGAGCGTGTACTCCTGCTCCAATGCCGACGCCAGCCGCCCCAGCATGATGTCCAGCCGTCCGCTGTTCTCGCCCGCCGCGATCATCGCCCGGTGGAAGTCCGTAAAGACCCACGGAAACTCGGCGAACGCCTCTGTCAGCATCCCGCCTTCCAGGACCCGCGCCCCGACGCGGTGCAGCATCCGGCGCAGGACGCCGTTGCCCGTCTGCCGGGTCAGTGTCGTCAGGCACTGGTAGATCGGAACCCCGGCGCCCAGCATGGACGAGAACTGGCGGTACAAAAGCGCCAGATCGCGCAGCCCGACGCCGGACCAGAGGGGATAAACGAGGTGCGTCAGCAGCCGGCGGCCCGGCGGCATTGCCGGGCGCGCGGACGGGCCGGCTGCGCCGGGTCTCATCGCCTCGGTCGGGGACGAAAGCGTGGCCGCGCCGCCCTGCTGGGGCGCCAGGCGCATGGGGAAGTACCCCATGTCCCGAATTTCCTGGGCCGCCCGGCGCTCGTCGGGCGCATCCAGCGCGCCGGTTACGGTACGCCCGGCGCGGTCTTTGGCCTGATACGAATAGATCATAAGACGCTCACTCTGAGGGGGCAAAGGCACAGGGAGCGGCACTGCCCCTGTTAGACGGAATCCAAACGCCGAATGTTCCCATCACAAGGGAAAATATCCACAAAATCCGCCACTTTTTTTTCATCTCCCGGCAAAGTCAGGTCCGGCGCGATCTCGGCCAGTGGAATCAGGGCGAAACTGCGTTCGCGCAAGCGCGGATGCGGCACGGTCAGCCCAGGGAGGGCGATCTGCTCGCCGCCGTACAGCAGCAGGTCTATGTCTATAACGCGCGGTCCCCAGCGTTCGGTTCGCACCCGGCCCATTTGATTTTCAATGTGCAGTAAAATGTCGAGCAGCGCCTGCGGCGAAAGACTCGTCCGGACGGCGGCGACCAAGTTCAGAAAAAACGGCTGGTCCGTGACGCCGACCGGCGCGGTCTCATACAGTGAGGAGACGCGCGCTAGTCTTATTGTCGGCTGAACCGCCAGTTTTCGCAGGGCTGTCTTAATACTAGCCCGCCGGTCTCCGAGGTTCGCGCCCAAGCCCAAGTATGCTATGATACCTTCTTCTACGGCTTTCTCTGTGCCAAATGTCACAATATTTATATGATTATTTTTATCGGACATACCAGTGTCAAATCAGGCCCACCAAGAAAAAGATACCCTAACGTGAATTTTGTCACACAGGAACGGCACAAACAGCGGAAAGGGTAGGCAAGCGCCTGCCCTCTTCCAATGAGGCGCTACCAGCGATGCCCGGCTGCTAGTCGCTGCCGAGCTTGAGGACGCTCATAAAGGCCTCCTGGGGGATCTCGACGCTGCCGATGCTCTTCATGCGCTTCTTGCCCTCCTTCTGCTTCTCCAGCAGCTTGCACACCGTCAAATCGGAGCCGGTAGTACAAGTCCCCAGCTACCAACAGCAGGGTACTGAACCACAACCGCAGTCAGCAAGTCCTGCGCGGTGTTAAAGTACCCCCTGCTATCCGCCTCCGCAAAATGTGTGGAGGGCTTGCCCAAGCGAAACTCACCGGAGTTGGTAGCTGGGTTCGGGTGGTACGAAAGGAATGGGTACTCAGGATTTTGCTCAGAACTGATGTCAAAAGAACCACCGGGCTTTGCGGGGGAAAGTCCCTCCATCTTCTTGACATCTGACACCAAGGTTCTGCTGTACGCAGTGATCGCTTGGATATGATGACTAAACATGGCAAGGTTGTTGATGTGGCTGAGAGGTGTATGAGTTGTGAAAATCTTGTCCCACCAGCCCATTGCACCACCCAGGATGATAACCGCCTTGACTCCGAACTCTGCCGCTTTCATGGATGAGGCAATGGCGGCTGGATAGCGACGAGCCTCATGCAAGATGCGAGCATCCTCCAGATGGCGGATGCCCTCCTCAAAAAATGCTCGTGAGAGAGCATCGGCGTCCGGGAATTGAGGGTAAGGATCGGCGCTGCTCATCTTCACTACCCTGCACTGCTAGAGGCAAGAAAGTCCAAAGGATTGCCGCTCTGGCTGTTCCTTACTCTTTGGGCGAACACATTCCGGGCGAACACATTCCGGGCATACCCAGGCGGGTCCTCGTAGACAATGTCGTATCCTTCCCGAACCCGATAGAGCAATCGCTCCGCCGACTCTGTATCACCGCCTGTTCCTTGAAACTCTTCCGGTGTCAGAAGGAAGAGCCGTAGTTGGCCGCGCAGCGGCAACTCCTTTGTACTAGAGAAGGTGACGGACGCTGGCTCCTGCCAGCCTTCCACAACTTCCAGCAGATCGATGTCGTAGGTGCCGCCGCGTGTGACGATTTCCCCGAAAGCGATGAGCGCACGCAGTTTCCCTTGATGTGTCCGAAGATGCGCGTGCATCAGTTCGTTGATCGCCTTGTATTCTTCATAAGGCACACGGCGGTAGCTTTCCTCGTCATAAAAAGCCATGACTGTTTCCTTTCTTCACTGGGTCATTCCTAATCGCTGCCGAGTTTGAGGACGCTCATAAAGGCCTCCTGCGGGATTTCGACGCTGCCGATGCTCTTCATGCGCTTCTTGCCCTCCTTCTGCTTTTCCAGCAGCTTGCGCTTTCGGCTGATGTCGCCGCCGTAGCACTTGGCGATGACGTTCTTGCGCAGGGCCGAGATGCGCTCGGCGGCGACCACTTTGGCCCCCACGGCGGCTTGCAGCTTGATCTCGAACTGCTGGCGCGGGATGACCTCTTTCAGCTTGTCCACGAGTTGCCGGCCGCGCTCATAGGCTTTGTCTTTGTGCGTGATGAACGAAAGGGCGTCCAGCGGGTCGTCGTTGATCCGCACGTCCAGCTTGACCAGGTTGGACGGCTCGTAGCCGCTCATCTCATAGTCGAACGAGGCGTAACCCTTCGTGCGTGATTTCAACTGGTCGAAAAAGTCCATCAAAATCTCGTTCAGGGGCAGCTTGTAGAAGAGCATCACACGCTCTTTGGCCGGGTATTCGGTGCGGAGGTAGACGCCGCGCCGCTCGCGGGCCATGTCCATCACCGTGCCGACATAGGTGGACGGGATGATGATGCTGGCCGTCACATACGGCTCGTCCATGCCCGCGATCTCGGACGGCGGCGGCAGGTTCGCCGGGTTGTCCACCTCGATCAGCTCGCCGCTCGTGAGATGCACTTTGTAGATGACGCTTGGCGCGGTCGCGATCAGTGTCAGGTTGAACTCGCGCTCCAGGCGCTCCTGCACGATGTCCAGGTGCAGCAGGCCCAGAAAGCCGCAGCGGTAGCCGAAGCCTAGGGCAGCGGATGACTCCGGCTCAAAGGTCAGCGCGGCGTCGTTCAATTGCAGCCGGGCCAGCGCTTCCTTCAGGTCGGGGTACTGGCTGCTGTCTACGGGGTACAGGCCGCAGAAGACCACCGGCAGCGCCTGGCGGTAGCCGGCCAGCGGCTCGGTCGCGCCGCCGTGGGCCACCGTGAGCGTGTCCCCCACGCGGCAGTCGCCGACGGTCTTGACGCTGGCGGTGATGTAGCCGACCTCGCCGGTCATCAGCTTCTCGACCGGCTTCATGCGCGGCGCGAAAATGCCGACGCCCGTCACGTCGAAGGTCTTCCCGCTCGCCATCGCCCGAATCTGCGTGCCGGGCGCGATCTCGCCGTCCCGGACGCGGACATACGCGACCACGCCCAAATGCGCGTCGAAATGACTGTCGAAGATCAGCGCCCGCAGAGGCTTTGTCGAATCGCCCTGCGGCGGCGGGACGCGGCGGACGATGGATTCCAGTATCTCCTGCGTCCCGATTCCCTCTTTCGCCGAGGCGCGGATGGCTTCGGTGGCGTCAATCGCCAGCACTTCTTCGATCTCCTCGGCCACCCGGTCCGGGTCGGCGGCGGGCAGGTCAATTTTGTTGATGACCGGGACGATTTCTAAGTGGTTGTTCAGGGCGAGGTTGACATTCGCCAGCGTCTGCGCCTCGACCCCTTGCGCGGCGTCCACGACCAGCACGGCGCCCTCGCAGGCGGCCAGCGACCGGGAGACCTCATAGGTGAAGTCCACATGACCGGGCGTATCAATCAGGTTCAGCTCGTAGTCCTGCCCGTCCTGCGCCTTGTAGTTCAGCCGGACGGCGGCCATCTTGATGGTGATGCCGCGCTCGCGCTCGATGTCCATCGAGTCCAGGAGCTGCTCCTGCATGTGCCGCCGCTGAACCGTCCCCGTGAATTCCAGGAGCCGGTCGGCCAGAGTAGACTTGCCGTGGTCAATGTGCGCGATGATGCAAAAGTTGCGGATGTTCTTCTGGTGGTCTTCCATATGCCCTTATTATACCAGAGACGCGGCCTCCGCCGGGAACTGGATTCACAGGCGGACATTTCGCGCAAAAATCACAAATTATTTTATATAAAACTGGAACGGACACTGGTACAATGGCGTTGAACGAACTGTGAAGAACCATGAGGAGGAACGCCATGACACTGGAACTGCTGGAACGACCGACCGCAGCCACTGAAATGCAGCACGAGGAAATGCAGCACGAGTGCGCGACGTGCCGCCACAAGAATCGTGTTTACTTGAACGCGCCCAGCGGCACGCAGACCGCCGCCGTCTGGCGCTGCGGCCTGCTGTCGCAAAAAACGCAGCGGGAAGTGCTGGTGCAGCCGCACGAGAACTGCTTCGAGCACCGCAGCCTGACCGATCATTGGGAAGAATCGAGCCTGGCGCTGGTTCGTTAAGCGCCGGCCATACAATAACAGCAGCCTTTTAAGGCTGAAGCAAGAGCAGGAGAGCGATAGCCCATCGTTCTCCTTTTTCTTTGTTTCTCTTCTTTATCCCTGACTCGCGGGCAGCGCCGTCCCGCAGGCGACGCAGTGATGGTCGCCGCGCCGCGCCCGCGTCCCGCACTGCGGGCACAGCCGGGCGCTCTTGGGAAGCGTGGACGCGCCGCAGGAGGGACAGAACCGCGCCTGGCGAGCCAAAATCCAGCGCGCGCCGCAGGCGCGGCAGCGGGCGCGGACGCCGTGCCGGTACACCCAGACGGCGACCGGGTCGCCCGGCAGCCCGACCAATCCACCCAGCAGCAGAAGGTACGCGCCGTCCGCCGTCCAGTCCAGCCCCACGCCGAGCAGGTCCGGGTTCGGGGTGTTGAGGTTGGCGACCTCAATGTCGGGGATGTGGAACTGGTCCAGCAGCCGGTTGATCGAGACCGAGAACTCCATCTGTGACCCCGCGAGCTGGAACTTGACCCGCTCCGGCACCCGCTTCCGTGCTTCCCCCGTCCAGTTCAGCGCCAGCAGCGCCCCGACCAGGCACAGGATCGGCGAGCGCCGCATCCCCAGGAAGACCAGCGCGGCCACCGCCAGGCACAGCCCGCCCCACCCAAAGACGATGCCGGGCAGGTTGATCTCGATGTTGTGGAAGACCCGGAACGTCGCCCACGGACTGAGCGCCCCCGCCAGAATGCCCGCCGCGCCGCCGAGGAGGAGCAGCGAGGCGAGACCGGAGCGGAGCCGGGACAGCAGCGGCGGCAGGGTGGGAGTCAAAGCGGCAACTCGTACAGGCAACATTCATGCACTCGCCCGAAACGTTCTTTGATTGTCTGGGCCTGGTCTCCGACATAGTGGGCGAAGGCGCTCACAGGCAGTAGCGCCGGAACCGAGCATTGAACGACGCCGTTCATCTCCTGTCCGCCGTCCATGTAGACATGCCAGTAGGTATGGGTTGGCCGGAAACCATGAGAGAGATACCATTCCCGTGCGGGCGGGTCGTCGCGCGTCCATGCCTCTAAACGGCCAATATTTCTTCCCTCGGCCTGAGTACGCGCCTCTCCTAAGAGCCTGCTGGCGATGCCCCGCCGCCGAAAATCCGGGTGGACGGCAACGTGCCAGAGCATCCCCGTCCCGCCCTCACATTCCACATCCAACAAGCCGACGACCTGACCCTGGGCTTCTGCGACCAGTTCGATGGCCGGATGTTGATACCGCTCCTTCTCGCGTAGGACATTGTCAAAATAGGCCGTGTCTAGGAACGCAAGGACGCGACAGCGCAGCCAGCCGACTTCATCATTAGCCCGGTAGGAACGAATTTGGATCATTCGGTGCGCTCGTCATCATCGGGCTGTATCCAGAGGTCGTCCACATAATCCATGCCATACATCGGCCCTGACCTTCCGTATCGAATAATTTCAACACCATCGCCGAGCGTTTCCCGAAGGCACTTTTGCCGCTCCGCAATCAACGCCAAAGCGGCCAGCGCTTTTTCGTTCGGCGGCCCCACGTTTTCATTCGGCGGCCCCACGTTGGGTGGGCCGCCGAATGTCGGCCCACCCGCTTCTGATGCGTCCGGCTCGATGATCAACTTCAGCCGCTTACCGGTCAGTTCGTCCGCGTGGGCGGCGATCTCTTCCCAGGTGCCTTCCAGAACTTGATGTGCCATTCTCCTCGCCTCCTGTCTTTGATAGTACCTCGATAGTACCTCATTCTTCCGCCAGGGCGCGGCGCAGGAAGCCACCGGCGTGGGCCAGCCTCTGCCGGGCCTCGTCGGGGGTGACGCCGGTTTGCAGCGTCACGATGGCGACTTTGGCCGACCCGCCGGCCTGCGCCAGAGCCGCCTCGGCGCGCTCCGCGCCGGCCCCCGTCACTTGGCGGACGATGCGGACGGCGCGGGCGGTGAGTTTCCGGTTGGTGGCCTGCACGTCCACCATGAGGTTGCCGTAGGTCTTGCCGATTTCAATCATCGCGCCGGTCGAGATCATGTTCAGCACCATCTTCTGCGCCGTGCCGCTTTTGAGCCGGGTCGAGCCGGCCAGGATTTCGGGGCCGACCACGGGGGCGATGGTGACGGTGGCAATGGCCTCCACCTCGGAGGGGCGGTTGTTGGTCAGCGCGACCGTGGCCGCGCCGCGCTTGACCGCCTGCCGCAAGGCGCCCAGCACGAACGGGGCCTGGCCGGAGGCGCTGATGCCGACAACGGTGTCGCGCTCGCTGACATCGGCCTCGATGATGGCCGACGCGCCTAGGTCGGGATCGTCCTCCGCCCCTTCGACGGCCTGGAACATGGCCCCGCTGCCGCCGGCGATCAGCCCCTGCACCAGATGGGGCGGGACTCCGAAGGTCGGCGGGCACTCGGCGGCGTCCAGCACGCCCAGCCGCCCGCTGGTGCCCGCGCCGACGTACAGGAGCCGCCCGCCCGCCCGGAACGAGGCTGCCGCGCGCTGCACGGCGCGGGCGATGGCGGGAATCTCGCGCTCGACGGCGGCGGCGACCAGCGCGTCCTCGGCGTTGATCAGCCGCAGGCGCGTCTCCGTGTCCAGTGAATCTATGTCGGCCAGGGCGGGGTTGATGGCCTCGGTGGTCAGCGTTTGAATGTCTAGGGAAGTGATGGGGAACCGGCCTTTCGCGAAAGCGTGTTATATTCGCGGTACAATCTCTTATTCCAGCGACCTGTGAGGTATGATTTCCTATGCCGACCTATGGCTACGAGTGTCTTTCCTGCGACAACCAGTTCGAAGTCTTCCAGAGCATCAAAGACGACGCCCTGACGACCTGCGAGACCTGCGGCGGTACGCTCCGCAAGCGCATCTACCCCGTCGGGATCTCCTTCAAGGGATCGGGCTTTTATGTGAACGACTACGCCCCCAAGCCGAGCGGCGGGGTCGAAAGCAGCGCCCCCACGTCCTCCTCCGAGGCCGCCGCGCCCGCGTCGGGCGGCGAAGCGAAGTCGGAGACCAAATCCGAAGCCAAGCCGGAGGCCAAGTCCGAACCCGTGAAGACGGAGACCAAGACCGAGGCGAAGGCCCCGGCGGCTGCCGTTTCCTAATTCTACCACCGGCGTCAAGGGGCTGACATCCCCCGCACAAACAGCCGCCCTCCCATGATGGGAGGGCGGCTGATTTCGTCTCAGGAGGAATTCCCCTTCCGGTTGGCGAAAGAACCCCTGCCCCTGGTTTCGGTCGGAGCTTCTTACTGTGGAGGACGAAGATGACGCCGGACACAAATCGAAATGCAAACACTGCCTGCCCCCTGTCGCCCGCGCTGGTTCTCTTGCTGCAAGCCTGCGTTGACGCCCGATGCATCAGGAACCAGACGCTGGCGGAACATCTCTGCCAGTCGCCCGATACCGTGCATACCAACTTCCGGCGCATTGCCGACGCCCTGGGCACACACGACCGGTTTGAAGCCATTTGTATGGCCTATGAAAACGGCTGGATCAGGTTTACCCCCCCAATATTGAAACACAGATTACAAATAACATACAGGCGAAGCCATAAAAATTGCCCCCGATTGGGGGCACTATTCTCAGTGCGCCACCTGCTATACTCCCTCCATCTTAAACAGCATGTGAGGAAGATTCGTTATGACCAAGCCTGGTCTTCCAGTCACGGCCTACCTAATGCTTACGTTGTCAGCCATTATATTCGCGCTTACAATGCTCAATAAGCATAGGCAAGCAGAAAAGAACCAGTTTGCCATTCAGCAGCAGCAACTTCGTGTTTCACTAGATCAGGTTGTTGGTCCGAATCCACAATATCAGGGTAATGTAAGCAGCCCCTACACGCTCGTTGAGTTTGGCGACTATGAGTGCCCTCCATGTCACGCAGTTCATAAAGATGTTCAGCATCTATTAAAGGAATACCCTAGCCAGTTGAAGCTGGTTTTTAGGAATATGCCTCTTACAACTATACACCCTTTTGCGATGCAGGCGGCTGTGTCAGCGGAATCTGCTCGTTCGCAGGGTGTGTTTTGGCGTGTCCATGATGAGTTGTACGAAATTGATCCTGAGAAGTTCAACTCGTACTCCATTCAGAAGGTGATTTCTAGATGTGTTCCCGACCAGAAACGGTTTCGGGAGGTAGCACGGACTTCGGCAATGGGTGTTATAAAGAGCGACATGGCAACTGCCAAGAAACTAGCTGTTAACGGAACGCCTACATTTATCTTGTGCTGTCCAAACCGAAAGGTGTTCCGGCTAAAGTCACTGACTCAGGTGGGCAGTATCGTCGGCAACTCCACTTTGTAGGGAGGAATGTCAAACAACTACTTATGTTCGCGGCTGAACCAATCGATATGCAATCGCTTCCTGTACAAGACCTATGGGTTACAGGAAAATCACAACAAGGAACTGCAAATGACCACAAAGATCGCCGCTTTATGTTCCGCCCTGCTGCTGGGAGCTTCTATAGCGGCTTGGGCACAAATAGGAGGTAACTGCTCCTCAATCGTCGCTCGCGGGCAAGATACGGCGGCAAGCTGTGGCACCCCGATTCCGACGACCGTATGGTATGATCAGGAGGGGATCCCTACACAAATCCTAGTGTGTAGTCCCCCTACTAACTCCCAGCCAAACTTCGGCAGCTGCGGACCGCCATATCAGGGCGACTACTACTGTCGGGTGGGAACAAATGGTCAATACGAAATAGTGACGGCAACTCTGAATGGTCTCAGCCCGGCTCAACTAGCGGCTCGTACCGCCGGAATACAGTGTTATTGTAATCTGTCAAGCCCAGTGACGCACAATGACGGCACATATGGCTATGTCGCTGGAGGGTGTCCTGGCGGATAAGTGTGCTTTATCCTCGGCAGCCGAAGGTCTGATGTGGAGGCCACACTAGAATTAGGCTGTTTCGTAATGGTGCATCCCGGATGCCCACCAAAGTTTATACTGTCGCCGACACAAGAGCCAAGCGCAAGGCAGGCTTGGCTCTTGTGTCGGCGACGCCTTTAGATGAAAGGTGTCAGTATACGTTTCAGTAAGCCGCCGCGGCTACAACCGCTGGCGTGATCTGCTCCTGGATTATCCATACTCATCAAGTTATTTTAGTGGGAGTATTCCTCATGAATTGGTTTCTCAAAACGATCTACCTGATTATGTTCCTGCCTGTATTGCTAGTTTCGCCCGCGTTTTGCGGCTGTAGCTACCCGGAACTTACCGGCGACTTCACCCTTACTGCTCATGTAACGGAACAGAATTACAACACCCATGCTAAGGTTGACGAGTATGTGCTAACAATATCCGCAAGCAAAGATAGACTCTTATTGATGAGGAATCAACTTTCCATTTCATCTGGCCCCCGTAAGCTCGTCAAAGTAATTACTGCGGATAAAACACGCGACTGGGATGGCCTACGGTTTGCAACTATAAGATCAGGTCTCCACATGGAGGGATTTACCCATCTACCACTGTTTGGCGTAAATCTCCCATATATTCCGATTATAAAAAACTATGTATGTTCCGGTATGGGGTCTGACGAGACATTCTCAGGCAAGGTGAACGCATACGGATGGTCTGTTGGTGAGGCACAACCTGCTTATGTCCCAGGAGCCGTTGTTTGTAGCCGAAGCGGCTCTCTGGTCGTTCCACAATCTTACCAAATGCGTGAATACAAAGTCATATTTTTGACTTATCGCTTTCTGCGTCCGCGACCATTCGAGGGAATTATGCTTCCGATGAGTACGCAGATTATCACCTATAAGTCTCCGTCAGGCAGTTATGATCTCAAGCATCTCAAAGCAGTGCCAGACACCTTAATCACCAGCACAATAATAAGTGCAAAGCCAACAAGTTTGGATGAGAAGGCGTTCAATCTAGCTAGTTATCTAGACAATCAGACTGATGTGGCCGACAGCAGCGTACAGCCGGCAGTTTCTTTCCGTTACGACTCAAAGAAAGGGCCTCTCTCTGGACAAGAACATCATCAAGATATGATAGATCATGCTCTTGCGGCACAGAACAAGCAAGGGCTAATGCAGTCCCGCAATAATTCTGGCACTTCAATTTTGTTTGCGATATTAGTTGGATTGGCTGGCTGGGCTTTCTGGAGACGGAGAAAGGCGGGCTAAGTGAACCTGAGCCGCCAGGATAAGTTTGCCAGATATGCTCTGCCGACTTTTAAAATCATCCTTGCAGGGTGGGCCCTTTCTTACTATCTGCTTCCAAACACCCCGTTTGGGCATATGGCGCTTGTTGCATTCATCAACGATCCGAGACTTCCGAGACTTTATATACACCGGTGGATACCAATATTTATGGTGGCTTGTATCGGGGGCATCCTGATATTTGGATACCGTAAAGATGGCCTGAGGAATAATATTTTTATCCCTATAGGCGTTGCAGTTTATCTCCTACCCTTTTTGTATTTGTTGCTCGTGAACCACCCTGAGAGTGGAACATCTTCTTACTGCACGATACTTATAGAGGCTCTCGCTTCGGGGTTATTATCTGCTTTAGTGGTTGGCAGGACCAGCTATGTTGCATGGCTTCTCTGCGGCATCGCGTTAGTTCAAGCAACCTACGCATCTTTGTATACTTACCTTGGCATCTCTGTATTTCCAGTAGGTCATGTTCAAAGGGCCGGGGGCACATTTTATCAGCCAAATGCACTTGCCACGGTTGTATTAATATGTCTACCCATGTCGATTGTCTATTTCTTGAAGTCGAGTAAAAGCTATGTGCAAACTTTCTGGCTCCTTTGTATAGCGATCTTTTCTGGGACTCTCGTTCTTACATGGTATCCTAGAGCCGTTATTGCGCTGGGACTGTCACTAACATTAGTTCTGTTTCGCATGTCTGGAAGGCGAGCGGTCCTTGTTTGCGGCTTTATCTTTACGTTAGCATCGACACTCCTCGTTTGCTTTCAGATTGCGGGAGGCCCAGACTATTCAGTGATGCAGCGTTTTCTTGCAGCGGAGCGCGAGACATGGCACGACGGCCTGATCATTGTTAAAAACAACTGGCTCATAGGGGTGGGCCCTGGAACTCTCGATATTCCCTCGGACAACCCTTCATTGCATCCAGGATTCTTTAGGGAGAATGAACTTCAACCCACGAATCTACCGTTGCTCATAGCCGAGGAGTTAGGATTGGGCGGCTGCATAATTGTCTTGGCGATTGCGTACAAAATCTGGCGTATAATTCAACGCAATCCTGATTGGGCTTTTGCATCAGCATGGATTGCGTTTGCAATTTTTAGTCTTATAAACTTGCCATCCGGCACCGCTGATAAGTATTATGGCAACGCTATAGTTGGTAGCTTACTCGGTGGCACCATCCTTTTGCACAAGGAAGAAAAACCTGATGAACTCACCCAAACTGAAAAATCGGCGGGCTATTAAAGGAATACTCGCTGCGCTCATGATTGCGTCCACGATTTACGGTGGTAGTCTATGGTGCAACTCCGACGGCATTTTGATCCTTGGGACTGGAAGTAATGTCGGCACATTCCGCTCAGGTCAGAGTTTTTATCATTCAGTACGGGTTGTGAACCTGACGGGGAAATATGTACAGGTCAGCAGCTACCCAACTTGTGGCTGCATAAACATTTCGGTTCTTGATGCCACAGTCACTCCATTCAGTTACATTGACATCCCAATGCAGTTTCAAACTGGAGAAAAGAAGACCGGCCTGAAGGAACGTACCATATCTCTGGTTTATAACATTGGCGGTCAGTACCATCTCGTCAATAAGAGTATATATTTCCGTGCGACCAGTTAGCGGATGTTACGCAGTGAGAATCGCCTTGATTATGAAGACCACTCTAGAACCTCGGCCGGCCGCCGGTCAAACTACCGCCATCCAATTACTAGGGAAAGAGACTCAAAGGTTTCTTATGGCGATATCTGGCCTGGCGGCGTTCTACATTTTTTTGATAGTTTATCTTAGTAGTTTCGGAGCGTTCTGGAGTCCCGATTGTGGGGCACGCTTCGCGATGATTCGCGACTGGGTTGAGCATGGAAACCTGATTCATTGGTACTACCCAAGTGCGGATTTAGACCCAACAGGGCGTATCCACCCCTTGGAGTATTTTCTTTTTCATACACCCCACAGTTACTACGCCATGTACGAGCCGCTGTTTCCACTACTGTGCGGTGTTCTGTACAGAATGTTTGGCTTTATAGGTCTTTCGATTATCCCAGGGTTAAGTGGTTTGGGTACGGCTGTCATTGTCTACGCTATGGCTCGACGTGTAGGGCTGCAAAACCGGATACTACTATCGTTGGTCATCAGCTTAGGGACACCGTTGATGATTTACTCCGTTGTATTTTGGGATCATGTAGTCATGATGTTAGTGGCGGCAGCCTCTGGTTATTGGGTGTTATGTAGCTTACAAGAAAATAAAGTGCAGTCTTCCGTATGGGCTGGTGCCGTATTGGGCTTAGGTATCTGGATTCACGAGTTGATTATAGCCCTCTTCCTAGCGGTTGTGTTAGCCTCTCTACCACTCCTTTGGCACCATTCTGGGCGGCGCCTCGTGCTAGGTTTGAATGCCGGTTTCATTCCAATGGCGATCCTCTGGGCGGGAACGAATTGGCTGGTCTACGGCGCGTTCGGGGGCCCTCATCTTAGCGCTAATATGGGGAGCAATACAGACGACCATCCTTTCAGCCTTAGCCTTATTCTTAATCAGCAACGGCTGGCGCACCAAGCGTTTGAGCAGCTCCTGGGTACGACAATTTCCCCCAACATGGGGACTTGGACCTATATCCATACTGATCTTGTTCCCCTATTCATTGTTTTCGGTTTCTTATTAGTCTTCTATTGGCTCACAACCTCATTTCTTGGGGCGGCTTGGCAGTTCGCGCCTCTAATTAGCTTAGTTGCCGCAATTCTTGCTCTGTACCTCGTGTTTCGTATTCAGTGGGCTCACGGGCTGTTCCTGGCAACGCCACTCCTGATTCCAGCCCTAGCCATTCCCTGGGATGCAAATAGGATACGCATTAAGCAATCCAAAGACGAGAAAAACGCGGTAAAAGAATCCTCTCATGCCAGTTTGTTTTATGCATGGCTGAGTCGGGCTACTTGGTTTTACATCCTGATAGTTTTCATGTATCCAGGGCTGCCTGGTGCAGATTGGGGAAGCCGCTACTTACTTCCCGTGCTTCCCTTTCTAGCACTACTGGCGTTCCATGCTCTGGAAGAGCAGTATCAGGCATCTGCCCCAAGATGGCGTCGGTTAGTGGGCGGTTGCGTAGCCGTGCTTGTCGGCATTAGTATATGCTGCCAGTTGGAGGGCCTGAACATGGTGCAGCGTAATATCCGCTACAACCAAGAATTGATACAACGCGCGCGCTCCGTTACTTCACCTGTTATCATCTACGACGATATAGCCATGGCTCCAGAACTTGCCGCCGTCTCGTTGCCCCAAGCGCAGTTTATGATTCGAAGCATTGAGGATTGGACGCTGTTACTCAAGATAATGCGCCGGTCAAGAGTAACCGAGTTCACTTACATAGGGGCAGATATAGATATGCAACATATTTTAGCTGTCGCTTCAGACGGATATCCTGGGTTCTCGGACCCTCCATTCACCATGGCAGAGTCACGACCTTTCCTCGTGAACCACCATCGGGAGGATGGGGTAGATTTGGTATTTATCAAATGTGTACTATCGCCGGGCAATAAGTGACGCAGGCGAGTCGACAACTAACCCTTGCAAGCCACCTAGCCCCGGCATTCTGTGGCCTGAGAGCCGTGTAGAAATCCGTAAGGCACATACCGTTCAACAGGATAGGTATTGTATGAAAGGTGTTCATTATGAAAACAAAAATCCCGATCTGGGTGTTCGCCGTCATTCTGCTCTGCTTCGCTTTCGCTGTCACTAAGTATAAGATGAGCAACGGCCAAGTTCCCTTGCAAACACCAGAGCAGAGGAGGATCAGCCTGAACTTCGCAGACGATTACGCTCACAAGTATATGGCGACCACAAACAACGGCAGCAAGCGCATGAGTTTCCCCGAGGATCAAGTCCCTACCCAGGCGCGCGAGATCGCTCAACAATATCACGACACGGTGTACCCGGCATTGAAAAAATATATAGCTGACCATGATGGACAGTTGCCCATAAATCCATCAGTGATGTCACCTGCGATACAGACCCTACTAGCTGATCATTGGGCGATGTCAGCCAGCTATCGGATGGATGGCACCATGGTTTCGCATGATGTTTATTCACACAACCCCCCAGATGCTCCGCATGATCTTTGGGCGACCAACTTTAAGTTCGCTGAAACCCAAGGACCTTGGGGCCGTGGCTTTTCGGTAGATTGCTGGGATGATGGTAGTACCACTTTTACTCCCGCCGCCGAAAACTACTACGGGGTTATTCACACCGCCGCTGGTGACATACAAGGGGGAGCTTCTCCTGGCGCTGCTGGCATTCCTAAGACAGCAAAGCAGACATTGAAATTAGAGGCTGGCGGCAGATAAGTTGCCTGCCACATGACATGAACGAAGTACGTTGTAGTGTCGCACGGAGTCTCCCTGGCCGAGAAAGCCACGTTCTTCTAGTGATAATGCTATCACTGACCGTGCTTTACCTGTTGCTGCCAATCGCTCTGGGCAGCTATAGGCTCCCGTCCAGTCCTAGCGACCCTGTTAGTTTTTGGTCCCCGGACTCTGGGGCTAGATTTGCAATGATTCAAAGCTGGTTGAATCATGGACAATTAGTTCATCCTTTTTATCCTTCTGCTGATCTTGACCCTAGCGGAGAACTTCATCCCCTTTCTTATTACCTACTCCATCAATCCAATGGCTTTTACACTATGTATCCGCCATTATTCCCGTTCGTTTCGGGATTGTTCTACTACACCTTTGGAGTCGGTGCTCTTACGGTGGTGCCAGCTTTTAGCGGTTTAGGTACTCTTCTCACGACATACGCCACGGCCCGCCGTTTGGGTTTACGTTCCCGCCTCCTTCTACTGCTGGTGCTCGGTCTTGCAACCCCGCTTTGCTTGTATTCTTCGGTGTTCTGGGATCACTCAGCTATTATGCTGATTACGGCACTAGCAGGCTACTGGATGATGCGGTCGTTGCAGGATGACACGCTGAATAACCCGCTGATTCTAGGGGCCGTGATGGGGTTAGGCATGTGGCTCCACGAACTCTCTTTGGCACTTTTCATCGCGGTGTGGTTATCATCTATTCCTTTATCAAGAATGCGCCGCCACATCATGCCAGGCATAACCTCTGGCTTCTTTTCTGTTGTTCTGTTGTGGGGCATCTTCAATTGGTCGGTCTACGGCATTGTATTAGGACCGCATCTAGGCGCAAATGTTTTGCAAAACAGCCCAGATCATCGTTTCGATCTCGCGTCAATACTAGATTTATCAGCTTTAGTAGAAAGAGCGATGATCCAACTGACAGGAACTACAGCTTTTGCTGGACGAAATGGTCTCTTCTGGTGGTTCATTCTGTTTGCCGGTCTTTTGGCAGTTTACGCCTTAATAGCTTGGTCGTCTGCGCGGGTACGCGGAGTCGCTCCGCTACTTGGGTTGGCAATTGGCGCGTTAGCCCTGATTCTGTCACTAAAAGGATATGCCGGAACGAACAATGGATTGTTCCAAGCAACGCCGGTGCTGATCCCGGCACTGGCGGTGCCGTGGCGTATCCACGAAGCGCGAGTTCCATTCTCGCCAAGCAGCCTGTTTTATAGCTGGACGGGCCGTACCTGCTTCCTGTTCGTCCTGTTCGTGTTAATAAACCCAATGCTCCCTGGCGTGGACTGGGGTAGCCGCTATCTGTTGACGGTACTCCCACTCCTGGTTCTGACAGCAGCACACGCCCTGGAACAGCAATACCAAGAGACGGTAGGCATCAAGCACGGTTGTGTTATTGCTAGTGCTGTGGGGTTAATAGCGATTAGCTTAATCAGTCAATGCGATGGCTTCTTCTTTATCCGCAGGAGTTTAACGTACAGTCAGCAGCTAAACAAATATGTGAGAGCTATCACCGCGAATGTATTAGTGACAGATTCGCTCTCAGTAGGCCCGGTGATTACTACTCTGCCCGCGTCCCAAACACGATTCATGGTTCGCTCAGATGATGACGAAAAGCTACTGGCGACAGTGCTAAGACGCATGAAAGCTAACGATTTCGTTTACCTTAGCACTCTATCCCACGCGGATGAACTTGAAAGCTATATTTCTCATAGTAATTATGTTTTCGTTCAAGTTGATAGGCATCCTTTGTGGAAGGTCAGAGTTAATCAAGAGGAAGGACCGGAAGTAACGGTGGTACGCTTCGTGCTGAAGAAGGAATAGAATTGTATGAAGCATCTGATTAATCCTGTCGTCGTCATAGGCGCGGGGCCGGCGGGGCTGACGGCGGCGTATCTGCTAACGAAGGCAGGCGTGCCGGTGACGGTAATTGAGGCTGACCCACAGTATGTCGGCGGCATCTCCCGCACCGTCGCCTACAAGGGTTTCCTGTTCGACATCGGTGGGCACCGCTTCTTCTCCAAGTCCCAGGCCGTTGAGGACCTGTGGACCGAGCTGCTGCCGGGTGACATGCTGGAGCGGCCCCGGTCGTCGCGCATCTTCTACAACGGCCAGTTCTTTTCCTATCCCCTAAAGCCTCTGGAGGCCCTGCGGCGGCTCGGCGTGGCTGAGTCCGCGCGGTGCGTCCTGTCCTACCTCCACAGCCGGATGTTCCCCATCCCAGCGCCCAAGAACTTCGAGGACTGGGTCTCTAACCAGTTCGGCAAGCGTCTCTTCCGCATCTTCTTCAAGACCTACACTGAGAAGGTCTGGGGCATGGACTGCAAGGACATTTCCGCCGATTGGGCCGCCCAGCGCATTCAAGGGCTGTCGCTCGGCAAGGCGCTGGCCCACGCGCTCCTGCCCCACAGGCCGTCCCGCCGCAGGGCCGTGGTCAAGACCCTGATCAACTCGTTCCGCTACCCGCGTCGAGGCCCCGGCATGATGTGGGAGGCGGCGGCACGGAAGACGCGCGAGAGGGGCGGAGAGATTTTGATGGGGCAGAAGGTGGTCGGGCTGGACTACGACGCGCACAAGGCGCGCTGGACGGTGCGGTCCCAGGACGGGCAGGGCGTGGTGAAAGAGACTGTGGCCGCGCAGGTCGTCTCCTCGGCCCCGCTCCGCTCGCTGGTCGCCGGTCTGCACCCCCCCGTCAGTCAGGAAACGCTCCGCGCCGCCGAGGCGCTGCGCTACCGGGACTTCCTGGTGGTCGCCGTCATCCTCAAGGACAAGGGTTGTTTCCCCGATAACTGGATTTACATCCACGACCCGGCCGTCAAAGTGGGCCGCGTCCAGAACTTCAAGTCCTGGTCGCCCGACATGGTGCCCGACCCGGCCCTGTGCTGCTACGGCCTGGAATACTTCTGCTTTGAGGGGGACGGCCTGTGGGCGAGTTCCGACGCCGACCTGCTGGCCCTGGCGAAGAAGGAACTCGCGGCATTGGGCATGGCCGCTCCGGAAGATGTCCTGGACGGGTGCGTGGTGCGTCAGCCGAAAGCCTATCCTGTCTATGACGCCGACTATGCCGCGAACGTGGAGACCATCCGCTGGGAACTGGAAGCACGGTTCCCCACGCTGCACCTCATGGGACGGAACGGGATGCACAAGTACAACAACCAGGACCATGCCATGATGACGGCGATGCTCACGGTCGAGAACATCCTCGCCGGGACTCGCGCTTACGACGTTTGGAACGTCAACCAGGATGCGGAATACCATGAAGGGCAGACGGCTCCGCTTGACGATAAGGCAGGCATTGAGGGCAGTCTAGTCGGGGGCCTGCGCGCTGTCCCGGTCAGCGTGAAGCCCTAGCCGCCTTCGTCCTCTTCGGAACTCCGCCCCCTGCTGGAAAGTCGTTGCTCTACCCCCACGCCGCGCCCGGCCCGCCAGTCCCAGAAGCCGAGCCACAAGATGCCCAGGAGCATGAGCAGCATGGTGAGGAGCCAGACCGCACTGAGCAGCACCAGCGTCTTGTCTCCGGGCGAGGCGGCGGCCATGACCAAGCCCACCAGGCAGCCCGCTCCCGCCAGAGTCTGAGGCAGCAGCGGCACCGCTGTCCTGGCGCGGCTGCGCCGCTTGGGGGTGATCGCGAACCGCGTCCGCTGGCCCAGGATGACCAGAAGCAGGCTCGCCAGCAGGACGGGGAAGCTGCCGAAGCTCAGGAGGATGCCGCGCCAGGTCGTTTTCCGCCGGGCGGCGTGCCAGAACGCAAGCTGCGAGAAGACGAAGTAGGGCAGGAAGCGCCCTAAGAAGGTCGGCAGGTCCGCGCCCTGAATGGCGGAGACGCCCATGAGGAGGAAGACGAACGGCACGAGGAGGTAGACCAGATCGCGCAGGCCGGACAGGTAATGCGTACAGGCCAGCCCGTACTGGATGCGTTGGGGCAGGCTGAGGCTGTCCGGGCCGGCCGACACGAGCCGACGCCAGTGGCGGCGCAGGATGCCCAGCGTCCCCGTCGCCCAGCGGCCCTGCTGGGCGAAATAAGATTTGAGGTCCATCGGTCCCAGGCCCCAGGCGAGGACTTCGGGCAGGAACAGGCTGCGCCAGCGTGGGTGCAGCAGCAGTGAGGCGGCGAAGTCCTCGGTCACCGAATCCTGCGGCAGCCCGCCGATCTCGTCCAGCGCCTCCGCCCGCAGCACGACGTTGGTGCCGCAGATGAAGGCGGCGTTCAAGGCGGCCTTGCCGGGGCACAGCACCCGGTAGAACAGCGCCTGCTGGTCGTTGGCCCAGCGCGCGATGGGATTCGCTAAATTGCGGTAATACTGCCCGGTCTGCACCCAGCCGATGGTGGGGTCGGCGAACGGCGGGATCGTCCGCGCCAGGAACTCTCTCTCGGCGACTTGATCGGCGTCGAACAGGACGAGCAGGGCGTCTCCGACGGCGCCTGCCGCCTGCCGCGCCCATTCGATGTTGCCGGCCTTCGCGCCGCCCCCGACGGGGCGGGTGACGCAGACCACGCCCAGCCGCGCCGCCAGCCTTTCGACCGCGTACCAGTCCGGGCAGCCCGCGACGTAGCCGTCGTTGCAGACGACGACCGTCACCTCGGCGTCGGGGAAGAGCGTCAGGTAATGCGCGCGAGCCGCCAGGGCGCCCTGGATCGTCGGCTCCAGCACGGCCTCGTCTTCATTCACCGTCGGGATGAGGATGAAGATAGGCTGCCGAGACGGGTCTTCCTCGGCGTAGACATGGGGGGCGGGGCGGGGCCAGAGCGTGTACTGCAAGCCCAAGGTGTGCGCCAGCCCGTGCAACTCGGCCAGAAACAGTGGCAGCGCGATCCACCAAGCAGCCCAGTGGATGATCTGCGCGCGGAAGAGGAAGTAGTTGAGCGCGCTCACTCCCACGCCTGCCGCCAGGGCGGCCGTCCGCGCCCCGCGCGGGCCGGTCCGGCGGCGCATCCATCCCCAGACCAGAACCGGCGTCGCCGGCAGGAAGAATAGGTCCCACGAATATTGGCCGTTCTGCTCGTCCTGTGCGGCAGGCGGGGGCGATGGGCCAAACAGGGACAACGGCAGCGGCCCAGACGCCGGTGGCGGCGCAACGCGGGCGACCGGCCCCAAGATCGGAACAGGGTCATCCTGCCGCCGGTACATGCGGACGTAGTCCACGTCGAAGACCTGCGGCCACGGGCCGGACGCCGGCTCGTGGGCGAACGTGCCGCCAACCGCCGTGTTGATGCGGATGTACATGGGGACCGCCGACACCGGGCCGATCGTCTCGCCGCGCAGGACGCCGTCAATATACCAGCGGATCGAGTTCGGCTGCCACTCGACGGCGTAGGTGTGCCAGCCGCCCCAATCCACGGTCGGGTCTATCCAGTTGCGGTTGGCCTGCTGGTGCTGCCCGTTCCAGTCTTTCCAGTGGTTCGTCAGCCAGACTTCGGCCGGGTCGCGCCCGATGAACTCGGCAACATCAATCTCCGGCGGCCAGTCACCGTCGGCGGGCAGCAGGTAGACGGCGGACCAAGCGCCGGGAGTTTGGGGAAAGCGGCAGCGCGTTTCCAGCCGCCCATAAAGCTGGCAGAACTTGTCCTGCGTATGGATCTCGCCCGATGCAAAACGTTGGCTCTGGACGGTGCGCTCCTCGCTCGTGATACTCAGATGCCCCTGGCCGACGCGCACGTTGTCCGGGAGAAAGTACTGGAGCGGCTCCTCGCGCGTGGGGAACGTGCCTTCGCTGCATGTCCATTTGCGCGCGTCCAGCTTGGAACCCGAAAATTCGTCGTCGAACGTGAGCCGCCAGCCGGGCTGAACGACAGATGGGGCGGCGTCCTTCTGCGCCCGGCCCGGTGTGGGGAACAGCAGAAGAGCCAGCAGGAGGGCAGTGTTCGCGACGCAGCACAGATGACGGTTCACGGCTCGGCTTCGGGAAAAGACGAAAACCCCGCACCGGACGGCGCGGGGTTTTCTTTTTCGGCGGACGATGCGGCTATTTGCGGCTCGTGATCAGCAGGTGCCCGGTCGCGGCGTCGTACTGCACGTCCGCGTCCATCGCCGCCGTCACGAACGACAGCGGGACCATCGTCCGGCCCATGATCAGGTACGGCTTGCCGTCCAACGAGACGGCCTTGGCGTTGACCACAGCCCGGCTCTGGCCGATGGTCAGCAGGATGTCCTTGGTGGGGTTCTTCGCGTGGACCGTGCCCGTCCGCGCCTCCCAGGTGAGGCTGCCGCCGCCCTGTTCAAATATCTGGCGCAGAGGGCCGAAGAGGACGCTGCCCTGCTCGGTGAGGGGCCGATCCAGCTTCACCGTCGTGTGGTTGAACAGCACGGACGTCTGCCCGACGCTGCGCAGGAGGCTGCCCAGGCTGGCGGGCAGGTGGACTCGCAGCGGGTGCATCTTCATCACGGGCTTGATGATCGAATGCGTCATCCGCATTTCGGCCTGATACGCGGCGATCTTGACGACCGGCCTGGCGGGAAGGGGCGCCGCGCGGGGGGCGGTCAGGAAAGGCGAGGCTAGTTCGCTGTCGGGCAGCCGCAGCCCGGCCCTGCGCTGGAGGCGGGCGATCTTGCCGGACACGCGCCGCGCGCTCCGGGTCATGGTCTCGGCCAGGGCGGCCGTGTCCGGGGTCACGTCCGGGGCGGGTGCGACGGCGGGCAGCGGCTTGTAACCGCCGAGCGGCGTCTTCTCGGCGGGGGGTGGCGCGATCCGTGGCGCGGCGGCTTCCGTGGCGGCGGGCGCCTCATCGGCGAACGGCGTGGACAGTTCGGTCGCGGCATCTAGCGAGCCGAAGCGGAGCGCGCTTGCGCCGTGCACGAGATGCCGCACGATCTCGCGCGTGGACTGGAGGTGGGAGGGCATGACCGAGGCCATCTGCGGCGGGGCCGTTTTGTGCTCGCCCGCCGTCAGCAGGTCGGGGCGGCGCAGGGGCAGAGGCCGCCCGACGCTTTTTTTCGGTGCGAGGGGCTTGACGCCATCCAGCAGGTCGTGCCGGATAGCGGTCTCGCCGCCGGGGTTGTTGACGTACAGGCGCAGCGCCTTCGCTTGGCTGGCATCGCCGGCTTCGTTGTAGCCGGACACCTGGATCGTGTGGTAGCCGTTGGGGTAGGCCGTCGTGTCCCACTCGAATTCATAGGGCGCGTAGTTGCGCAGAGTCTTGAAAACCTTGTCCACGAAGAACGAGACGTAGGGATCCTTGCCGCTCGGGTCGGTCGCCTTGACCCGGATCGTCACCACGCCCTGCACCTTGCCGTTATCGGACGGGTCAATCAGACGCAGCGTGGGGGGCAGGCCCGTTCCGATAGTAGGGGCGGCAGGCAAGGACAAGGCATTGGGGACGCTGCCCGCAATCGGGTTTCCCAGCCTCTGCGCGCCTGAATCGCCGAATTGGAAGCCGGTGCGGGCCGACTTGACTTCCTGATCGGCGGCCGTCACCCGGACCACGACTCGGTGCGCGCCCGGCGTGAGCTGGGAGGCGTCCACCAGAAACGAGACCACGCCGCGCGTTTCGGGCACGTCCAGTGTCCGGGCCGCCGCTTTTTTGCCGTCCAGATACAGCTCCACGGCGACGATCTGGTTGGTCGGCGTGCCCTGATAGAAGGCAGAAATGTCCACCGGCTTCAAGCCGGTAAGCGGAGTGTCCGGGTCGGGGCTGAGGATTTTGACGCCCAGGTCGCTTTCACCGGGGGCGGCGATGCCCCCCGGCGCGGCATAGGCCCGGTGGGGACCGATGAGGTTCAGGCCAAGCGCGGCAGCCAGCATGGTCGCGGCGCCGGTCAAGCCCTTCAAACAGAGTTTCATGCAAACGCCTCCAGGCAGATGGTGGTGTGACACGTCGGTGGGTGTGTTCGGCGGGTTCACGGGAAAAATCGGATGCGAACCTACTTTAACATAGGCGGGGCGAAAAGTCAAGCATTTTTTTCGGAGGCCGAATGTGGCGACCGGCAGATGCGGCGCCGGCATGGGGACCGGTCGGTTACGACGCCGGCTCGAGCGGCGGGATGGGCTGGAGGATGCGCCGCCGGACCGGCGTCAGCCGGTCCAGCAGCGGCTGGGAGTAGCGGTAGCCGAAGCGGGTCGCGCCCCAGAGCGGACCGTAGCGGTAGATGGTGACGCGCCGCTCGCCGCCCTCGTTCGTGCGGCTGCTGCCGCCGTGCATCAGGCCGTCCACGAACAGCACGGCGTCGC